>ERZ1027231.7-NODE-7-length-239928-cov-23.277409_pt1 | contig 239928 bp, 215 predicted proteins | sample MGYA00520866_ERZ1027231 | MGnify/ENA primary metagenome ERZ1027231 (study PRJEB33311, sample SAMEA4378411) | marine metagenome | biome: Marine biome; feature: Fjord; material: Water | collected 2014-07-20T08:00:00Z/2014-07-... | depth 75 m ...
GGGGTGGGTAAGCGCGTGACAAACTGGAATATCTAAAGCCTGACTCCAGTGGTTGGCGAGCACCGTGGCTTGATTGAAACCGCGCTGCCAGCGCCGCCGCCAATGGATGGGGACGGGAACGAGGAGATCGGGCACTGTGTCGATGTCTCCGCCGACTGTGTTAAGCCATAGCTGGGCTAACACTGAGCCATAGCTAAGTTTGCCGCGGTGTTTAAATCCTGCAATCAGGCGGTCTACCGGAAAATCATAACGCAGTGCGCTTAGGCATTGGGAAAAGGCCGGTGGTTTGCTGATGCAGCGACCACATTCGCTGTACTTCTCATGGCTTGCAAGCGGCAGCGCGCAGCGGGCGCAGTGGCTTTCTAGCCAGGGTAGGTCGGCTTCACAGTCTCGGCAAAGGTCAATTTGCCTAAAACTAGCGTCACCACAAAGCACGCACATGCCGCTAAAAGCATTGTAAATCAGCGTTTTATAAAATCTGTTAACCATATGCATCCTTGCAGGTTGACAGCTTGCGTTAAGCCTTTATCATAGTAGGCTTTATGATCTTGCCTAAACTGGACTTTAAGATGACAGCACTCGCGCCCACGGTAATTCGCACAGATTGGACTAGCCAGGAAGTTCAGGCCTTATTTGCCCAGCCTTTTAATGATCTGTTGTTTCAGGCGCAAACTGTGCACCGCGCTAACTTTGATCCCAATGCAGTTCAGGTCAGCACCTTATTGTCGATTAAAACGGGAGCCTGTCCAGAAGATTGTAAATATTGCCCGCAAAGTAATCGCTACGACACCGGGCTTGAAGCTGAAAAATTGATGGAAGTTGAGAAAGTTTTGGCGGAGGCTCGGGCTGCCAAAGCTTCGGGCACAACCCGCTTTTGCATGGGGGCCGCATGGCGTTCGCCCAAGAAAAAAGACATGCCTTACGTCACTGCGATGGTGAAGGGCGTAAAGGAAATGGGTTTAGAAACCTGCATGACCTTGGGTATGTTAACCGGGGACCAGGCGGCTGAATTGGCAGAAGCCGGATTAGATTATTACAACCACAATTTGGACACCTCGCCCGAATTCTACGGTGAGATTATTACTACGCGCACCTACCAAGATCGCCTCGGCACCTTGTCTAATGTCCGTGATGCTGGCATCAAAGTGTGTAGTGGCGGCATTGTTGGTATGGGCGAGTCCATCAAAGACCGTGCGGGTTTGTTGCTGCAATTAGCTAATTTGCCGGTGCAGCCAGAAAGTGTACCCATTAACATGCTAGTGAAAGTAGAAGGCACGCCAATGGCCGATGTGGCCGATCTCGATCCCTTCGATTTTATCCGCACTATCGCGGTGGCGCGGATTATGATGCCAAAATCCCATGTTCGCCTGTCTGCTGGTCGCGAATCCATGAATGAGGAAATGCATGCCCTGGCGTATTTTGCCGGTGCTAACTCGATATTCTATGGTGAAAAACTACTCACCACGCCCAACCCCAAAGCAAATAAAGACCTAGAGTTGTTTGGCCGTCTTGGCATTAAGCCTGAAGAGCGTCATGTTGAACACGACGATGATGCACAAAGCGAGGCCCTGCTGGGCGCCGTGCAACAAGTCGAGAATGATCGATTTTTCTACGACGCTACCGCTTAATTGTCGGCGCTGTAATTCATTGTGATGAATGAGGTCTTGCAGCGTCGTCTCGCCGAGCGCCGACACCAATCCCGCTACCGACGTCGTCGAGTGCTGGAGTCTGCTCAAGGGCCGCGGCTGCAAGTTGACGGCCGTGATTTGCTGCAATTTTGCAGCAACGACTACCTAGGCTTGGCAAACCATCCTAAATTAATTGCCGCAATGCAGGACACCGCCGCTCAGTTCGGTGTGGGTGGTGGCGCCTCCCATTTGGTCTGTGGCCATTCTGAGCTGCACCATCAGCTTGAAGAGCGCTTGGCTAAAGTCACGGGGCGTGAGCGCGCGTTATTATTCTCCACGGGTTACATGGCGAATCTCGGCACGGTTACGGCCTTAATGGGAAAGGGCGATCATATTCTTGAAGATCGTCTCAATCATGCCTCGCTCCTAGATGCGGGCTTGCTCAGCGGCGCGCGTTTTCAGCGTTTTCAGCACAATGATATGGCTGACCTCGAACGCCGATTGCAAAAACTGCCTGCGGATGGCAACCGTTTAATAGTGGTCGATGCGGTATTTAGCATGGATGGCGACATGGCGCCGTTGCCAGCGCTGGCTGCATTGGCGCAAAAATACGATGCCTGGCTAATGGCCGATGATGCCCATGGCTTTGGTGTGCTGGGTGAAAATGGCGCAGGTAGCGCTGAATTTTTTGGCCTCGATCAGCAGCAATTGCCGGTGCTTATGGGCACCTTGGGCAAGGGGCTTGGTAGTTTTGGTGCCTTTGTGGCGGGAAGCGATGAGCTAATAGAATCGCTTATCCAATTTGCGCGCCCCTATATTTACACCACTGCGATGCCGCCGGCGGTCGCTGCGGCCACTATTGCAGCTTTGGACTTGCTGGTTGATGAGCCTTGGCGGCGCAGTCATTTGCAAGAGTTGATTCGCTATTTTCGTGATAAGGCCATCGCGCTGGCGCTGCCGGTGATGGCATCAAATACCGCTATTCAGCCCCTGCTGATAGGCGACGAAATCGCTGCAATGGCGCTCAGCAGCGCATTAGAGCAGCGCGGTATACTGGTATCTGCGATACGCCCACCTACGGTGCCGGTAGGCAGCTCGCGTCTGCGAATTACCCTGTCGGCAGGGCACAGCAAAGCGGATATTGATTGCTTGTTGGCGGCGCTTGTTGAGGCGCTGGCTATTTAATGGCTATTTATCGCGAGCACTTGGCGGCCTACCGAAAGGATGCGGCGGAACTGGTTTTACTGCATGGCTGGGCCAGTGATTCATCTATTTGGCGGCCCTTATTGGCTGCGCTGCGCCGCGACTTCCACATTACCCTCATTGATCTGCCCGGCTGCGGACGCAGCGCTAGGGTGATGGCGAGCAGCGATCCAGATCATTATATTGACGCGATTTTGCCGTTAGTCCCAGCAAAGGCTATTTATTGTGGCTGGTCTTTGGGGGGCATGTTGGCAACGCGATTGGCGGCGCGTTTCCCCGATCGGGTGCAGGCGCTGATCTGTGTGGCGAGTAATGCGGTGTTTGTCGCTGATGCTGATTGGTCAGCGGCAATGGCAAGGCAAGACTTTGATGCGTTTTCTGCTCTGGTTGCTGCTAATCCTCGTGCCAGCGTACGTCGCTTTGAGGTATTGCAATTACATGGCGATTGCCATGCAAAAGAAGTTCGTGCGGAGCTTCAGGGGCTTGCGATAACGCCTTCACAAGAAAATTTGTCTCGGGGATTGGCATGCTTGCAATCACTGGATAATCGGCAAGCGCTGGCTGACTTGGCCTGCCCCTGCCTTTATCTCTTTGGTGGTGAGGACGCGCTAGTGCCTAGCGCTGCAGCCGACATTTTTGCTGAGCGCTATCCCCAGCACAACAGCCAAATACTTGCGGACCGGGGGCATATATTATTTTTAGCTGACGCCGGGGAACTTAGTTCTTTGTTGCTGTCTTATTGCCGTAATTGGGGCTTTGTCGCAACGGATAAGCCAGCGCAGCTGAATAAATCGGATATTGGTCGCTCGTTTAGTCGCGCCGCCCATAGCTATGATGGCGCCGCGCTACTGCAGCGTCGTGTTGCAGATCGCTTGATCGCCTATTTGCCACAAGAGATCGCCGGGCCAGCGCTGGATCTTGGCTGCGGAACCGGATATAGCCTGCCAGCTTTGCAGGCTCGTATAGGCGCAGAGCCGCTGTTAGCCTTAGATTTGGCGGCGGGTATGGTGGGTCATGCCGCTGAGCAATATCCAAATATTGCAAATTACTTTGTGTGTGGCGATGCTGAAGACTTGCCCTTAGCGGATAACAGCGTGGCGACTATTTTTTCAAGTCTGGCCCTGCAGTGGTGCGAGAACTTAGCGGGACTGATGTTTGAGATAGAGCGGGTTTTGCAGCCGGGTGGCTCTGCGATCATCGCTACTCTGGGGCCAAATACGCTTCATGAGCTGCGCAGTGCGTGGAGCCGAGTTGATGGCTTTGTACATGTCAATCAATTCGCCGGGCGGGCCGATGTAGAGGCGGCGATATTCGGCTCCAGCCTGGCCATTGAGGCTTGGGATGAGGTCGTTGAGGTCATGTACTACGACCGCTTGTCTGAACTGACCCGGGAGTTAAAGAGTATTGGTGCCCATAATGTCAACGGCGGGCGGCCGAGTGGCTTGACGGGGCGGCAGCGCTTGCAAGCGCTCACGCAGCAGTACGAAGTTTATCGCGGTGCCGAGCTAAAGTTGCCAGCGAGCTACCAGCTTTGGTATTTAAAACTTAGCAAAAGCCGGTAAAACTGCCTTATTGTAGGGAGCTGCTTGGTATATTTTGGGGCAATAGCCTTTGGATAGTGCAAAAAAGGCATCATTGAGCTATGTTAAGCAGTATTAAAAAGACGGACATAGTTCAAAGTAATAAAAAATTGGTTTAAAGCAAGGGCAGTTGGGCTGAATTAAGGCTTTGCAGGCGGTTTTTATCGCTGCTTAGCGGCCGTTCACTTTTATTCATTGTTCGTGGCGCAGAGCTTGCATCAATTAAACGGCAATTTTAATGCATAAATAGTAATTCTTTAACAAGAATATATTTAAATTATGATGCATTAATTGCTAGGATAAAGTGACTTTGCTAAAGACAGTACCGTCGTGTTGATGGCTATATTTATATTTGACTGAGTTGGGCACTTATCTCGTGTCCGTGGTTTAATATGGTCTAGCCGCTTCAAGTAGGTCTTAAGTACTTGTAGTACGGTTAAATAATATGTAACGCTAGGTTACTGGCAGTTATTTGGGTGGGGGTCTGGCGCGATTTGCGTCGATGCTGGCAATATTTAGTTCTAAAATGAAGAAACGGAGTTTTACTATGATCAACTCGAAAAAAATGCGGCTAACTATGTTTGCTGCCAGCATGGTTGCAGCTGGAGCGTTAACGGGATGCTTTGATGACAAGAGTTCTGACCCAAGTACTACTGGCTTCGGTCTTGGTGCTGCAAAGGGTGCTATTAACGGCGCAACTTGTAATTATAAAACCGCAGTGAATACCAATGGTTTTGCTGGTACAACCGATGCGAATGGTGAAGTGCAGGTGGCAGTTACTCCTGGTTTCGGCGCAAATGATTACCCAGTTGTTATTACATGTGTAGGCGGGACTTATTTTGATGAGTCTGATAACTCTACTCAGCCGCAGACTGAACCAATGCGTTCTGTAATTCCTGACGCCCAGTCAATTGCAGAGGTTGGCGGAAAAATCGGCGTAAACCCATTCACTGAGCTTGCAACTGCATTGTTTGACAGCTTGCCAGCTGGCGCGGCAAACAGAACTGCTGCAGCGGCTAAAGCTAGCTATGGCGAAATCGGACGTCTTTTCGCGCCTGGTATGGTGGCAAACGGCGGTGCGTTGAACCTGATGCAGGCGTCTACTCCTGTTTCTACTGCTACCCCTACTTTAGGTAATAATGTGGCCGGTCAGTTGGCTACATATTTAGCTGGTTTCGCTAAATATGCTGCCACTAATGGCGGTAGCATGGCGGTTCTAGCTGATTTGCGCACTAAAATTGCTACAGGCACTGCAGTTCCGGCAAGCGTGGCGCAAGGCATTAAAACTCAGGCTAATAGCTATACTCCTGGTGCTCAAACTGGCGTAACTACTCAGCCTAGCGGTAATGGCGGCACTGCGCAGAAGCCAACTTCTGGTGGTACCACTGGCGGAACTGGCGGCACTGGCGGAACTGGCGGCAGTGGTGGCCAGCCTTAATCGCGAGTGTTAGTGGCAAAAAAGGGCAGCGTTTAGCTGCCCTTTTTTTTGCGCAAATAACGAGCAATCAAAAGTAAAGCAGTGCTTACCCTCGTTTCCTGTGGTCCAGCTAATAAGTGCCTTATCATTCCTGAAATGGCGACTTGCTAATAAAGCCACCTTCCTTCTTAGCGTCCTGTGTGAGTGAATATCGTGGTGTGCGTGTTCGTAAATCCGAATTAATTCTTGTCTGCGGTGGCGCATGGTATTCAGTGTGCTATATATCTACTGGGCTGAAAATCTAAGCTAATAATGCAGTTTGCTTCTTATAACAGGTGGGTGTAGATATGAATAATAAGGGGAATATGCGACTAACCCTGATTGCTGCGGGGGTGATGTCAGCGGGAGCTCTAACGGCTTGCTTTAACGACGAATCAGCGAAAGTTGTCCGGCCAGTTGAGGACAGCCTATTTGTGGTGCGCTTAGTGGATGAAAAGCGTCAGCCGATTTCGGGCACTATTCAGATTGAAGACCAGGATAGCGGGCCTAATGATGCTGCGCGGTTTTCGTCGGTCAATGACGATGTTTCCAAGGTTAGTTATACCGCGGGTGCGAATGGTATTGTCTTTCTCGATTTGGTGAGCTCCTCAGACTTGATTAAGAACGACCCACTTGATGTTGTTTTTGTGGGTTCGGCGTCTGGCTATATCGCCAGCAGTAAATTGGGCTCGTATACCGCTTCTGGTCAGTATGCGGAGACCATTATCTTGACCTCCAAAACCGCCGCGGCGACAACGCCAACGGCATATAAATCGGTGGTTGGTAATGCAACGGTTTCCGGTGGTATAGCAACTAATGATACAGATTTAGTGCTGACGACAGACAAGCGTGCCGCCGGTGCTGGCCAGGCAGCGGTAAAGGGTACGGCGAAAGTCAGAATTCCTGCAGGTACTCAAATGTCCTTGGCGGACGGCACTGCGCCTGCCCCTGGCCCTATTACGCTGGAAACGGTCTATTTTGACAATGATACCGACCCTGCAGTAACCCCTGCTGACGGCGCCCTTGCGCTTTTCCCCGGTGGCTTAACAGGCATGCAGGTCAGTGGTCAGAATCCTGGATCAATGGCATCGGCTGGTTTTGCTGCAATTGAGTTACGTGATTCCGCGGGTAAGCTGATCACCAAATTTAATGGCCAAAAAGTTGAAGTTGAAATGGTCATCCCCGATGGCACTCCTTACCCGTCTGGGTCCACCGTTGGCCAAGATGTAGACAGCAATAGCGTTGTGTCTGCAGGCGACACTGTGCCGGTATGGTCTTATGATGAGATTAAGGGCAGGTGGACACCTCAGCTTGATGCTCAGGGCGCCCAGCAAATTGCGACCGTTCAAACGCGTACTGTTGGTGGTCAGCCAGAGTTATTTGTTACGTTTACCTCGGATCACTTAAGCTACTTTAACCTCGATTTTTACTTCAATACCTGTGCATCAGGTGCTAACGGCACGGTCTCAGTAGTTGATAAAAATGGTGTGCCGAATAATAGAACCCTAAATTTGTACCTAAAACTGGCCGTTGGAAACGGTGGTTGGGCGAATGAATCAGCGTCGGTGACGTCGTCATTCGAGATCTATAATTTGCCGAGCTTTGCAGTTAGTGTTGGCGCAGTTGATCCGGCTAACCCGGGTGTGGGGGTTGCTACTTTTACGCCGAGTGGTGGCGCAGCGTCAGCGGCTGCGACAAGTGGAGCATTGGCTGGCTATGCGGCGGCGGGTACCTGCAATTTAATCGGCGGTGTTGTGAAGTTGAATGTAGAAAACGGGGGTAGCGTTGCTCCAGTCCCGGTCAGTCTTGAAATTAAGACTAGGGCTGCATGTTCTAATATCGCCGGTCAATATGAAGCGGTTGCCGCCAGTGGCGCAATTAGTTCAGGCTCAAACTTTACATCATTCAGTACGTCTGCAAGCGGAAGTTATACCGCGTCGATATTTGCTGCTCCGACCTACACGATTACTGTGGCAGGAAATGGCAGCGAGGCAGCGGCGGGGCCTAACAAAGGTAATACGTTTACTAATCCCTTGGTGTTAACGCTGGGCACTAAAACCTGTGCGACAGGTGGCACGGGCGGTACCGGTGGCAGCGGCGGTACGCTTTAATATTAAACGGTGGTTTTTAAGGGTGGCTATATAGCCACCCTTTTTTTTGCGTTAAACTTAGCGCAAAATTTATATTAAAAATGAGAGGTTTCCCTTGAAAAGGAATATTGGTGCTGGACTGTTAACGGCCGTATCAACGCTTGCATTTGCGCAAGGGAATATGAATATGCAAGGTGTGAGCGGCCTATTAAATGTGCCAGACGCCTCGGTGCTAGAATACGGTACAGCGACAATTGCGTGGGATAATCAAGTTGATGGTCGTTTTGCTCGGCCGCGAACACTGAATGATACCGGCAATGATATCAATTTTGCAGCCGGGGCCTTCCCCCATTTTGAGATGGTGGGGCGCAATGTGTCACCTGAGACTACCTCAGGAGGCTCAGACTTATCCTTTAATATTAAATTACAACTCCCTTGGGAGTTGCTGCCGGGGCTTAATTTCGCCATTGGTGAAATGGATTTTGGTGGTTCGGTTAACGAATACGATACCAAGTATGCGGTAGCAACGTGGCAATATGGCCCCATTCGCACGACCCTCGGCGCGGGTACTTACGACGGTCGAGTCGAAGGCACTGGTCGATTAGATGGGATTTATGGCGGTGTAGAATTTGCGGCTACAGATTGGTTAAGCGTGATATTGGAAGATGACGCCTACTCAATGAATACCGGTATTCGGTTGTCAACGCCAGAACACTGGTTGCCGGGTGGCTGGCAAGCATCGATGTTGTGGATGTATTCTGCCGAAGAAGGCGTAGACGATCGCCAGGATTGGTATGGCTTTAATGTCAAAATACCCTTAGCGGCAGAGTATGCGCGGGTTTTACCAAAAGATCGGCCGCGTTCTGAGGCGGTACTTAATTCTTCGTATGTTATTACCGAGAGTTACGGTAATGACGAATTATTAGCCAATAACCCCTTGCTTGCGCCACCCACGGCCTCGCCAGCGGAAGCGATGTCACGTTTAGACGCGGTGAATGGAGAGAAAGCACTGCTTGATCGTTTTGTTGCGGCTAATTTTGAGCAAGTGCGGGTACAAAAATACGGTCGTGAGTGGATCATCGCTTTTGAAAATGTGCAATACAATGCTAATGACATTGACGCTCTAGGTGTTGCCGCGGGTGTTGCGGCCATGTCGCTTCCCGATGGTGACCGCTTTTATTTGCAGCTAGAAAAATACGGCGTTGCTACCTTTGGTTTAGGTGGCGAAGTTGTCGCATGGAAGGCCTTTTTAAGGGGTAATGGCGCTATTCCCGATTCAGAGATGGTGACCGCCCCAGCAAATAGACTTCGGCGCCGCAGCACAGACGGCGGGATTTTTGCTGCAAGTATAAAAAACAGCATCGATTATTTAGCTTTCAGACCTGATGTGCGTATTCGCCCGATTTTGTCGTCAACCGTGGGAACGGAGTACGGAGTTTTTGATTACTCCTTAGCCGCACGAGCGGATGTGGTTTTGCCGCTGTGGCGAGGTGCTGCCTTTAATGTCAGTCGTGACTGGAATGTTAACGATACAAAAGACTTCACTCGCGAAGGTATTTACGGCGGTGTTTTTTACAATCAGCGGGTAACGGAAGGTGTTAAAGACCGTATCTTTAGTCAGACTTTCCGTCACGGGCAAGGCTTTACCAGCATGATTTCTTATGGTCGTTTCTATGGTTCAGTCGACGGCGCATCGCTTGAAAGTCGCTGGGAACCCGGCGATGGTCGTCACCGTTTTAAGATTATAGCCACTGATTTTGAAGAGAAGCAGCGCCCAGAAAATACCCATAACGCGCGCTTGTGGTCTTATCGTTATTTTGCGCAAAGTATTAATACTTCAGTTGATATTACGGGTGGCGATTTTTATAACGAGGATTCGGGCTACCGACTGGAGTTTACTCAGCATGTTGGTGATGTCAGGTTGCATCTTTTGTACAAAAAGTCTGAAGATAACGCCTTTGCAACCTTGGGTTTTACGATTCCCTTAACGCCGCGCAAGGGTATGACCCGGGTTGCTGGTGTGCATGTTGAAGGTCAGGCTAACTGGGCCTATGGTATTACCACCATTCTTGGCGAGCAGGGCAATCGCTTAGTGTTTGGGCCGAATATTATTCCTACCGTTTATAATGATTTGCGTAACACCTATTTCAGTGGCGATCGCCTAAATGCTGCCTATATCCGCGCTAACCAGGAACGCTTGGTTGACGCATGGCAGCGCTATGGTGAGAGAAAATAATGACTTACCTTGTTAAGGGTGCTGAGTTTGAAATCTAAGCACTACTTTATTGCTGGCACTGACACGGATGTGGGCAAAACGCTAATAGCCTGCGGCATTTTAGGTGCCGCAGCTAAGCTGGGTTTAAAAACGCTAGCCATAAAGCCGGTTGCCGCAGGTGCTGAGCAAAGCGCCGACGGCTTGCGTAATAGCGATGCGCTCATGTTGATGGCGGCAATGACCGAGCCATTGCCCTATGCGCAGGTGAACCCGGTAGTGCTAGCGCCGCCAATTGCACCGCATATTGCCGCTGAGCTAGCTGGTCGGCGCCTTAGTGTGTCGCAATTGGCTGGGTTTTGTCGCGGCGTTATGATGCGCAAGGCCGATATGGTATTGATCGAGGGTGCAGGCGGTTGGCGCGTTCCCTTAAATCAGCGAGAAATGCTGTCTGGTCTAGCGATCGAATTGCAAACACCGGTGATCTTGGTGGTTGGCATGAAGCTGGGCTGTATTAATCATGCTGTACTTACCGCTGAAGCAATCCAAGCTGACGGTCTGCTTATTGCTGGTTGGGTTGCAAATAAACTTGACGCTGAAATGGCGTGTTTTGATGAAAACTTGGCGACACTTCGCCAGCTGTTACCCGCCCCCTGTCTGGGTGTGGTGCCTAATTTAGCTCGGCCAGACCCCGCGCTGGTAGCCGAATGTCTCGATCTCTCTCGTCTCGCCTAGCGGCCGGCCCTGACGGCCTGTTATAAGCGCTACACAATTTTCGTCTTCTCCCTGTGTCATGATGAAATGTCAGCTATGCTGATGCCTATGCTTAACGATTTGCGCTGGAAATACTTCTGGGGTGTTCATTAAACGTACCGTGAAAATTCTGCATTAATCGACCTAATATTCAATGTCATTGACCTAAATGACTTTTCTGTACATCCAAAAACACTTGCAAGACGTAATAAAAGCGCTATAGTTGTCACTGTCAACATTGCCCGGCAGGCACTGCCGCGGCCACCATGCACATGAGGTCATTACCATGCCGCAATACACAGCTCCGCTCCGCGATATTAATTTCGTGTTAAAAGATGTACTTAAGAGCGATAAACATTTCGCCAGTCTCGCTACTCGTGAAGAGGTCAGTGAAGACTTAATGGACGCCATTATTAGTGAAGGCGCCAAGTTTTCTGAAAATGTTCTTTCTCCGCTGAACCAGCCTGGTGATCAAGAAGGTTGTACTTGGTCTGAAGACGGTGTCAAAACCCCTAAGGGTTTTAAAGAAGCCTATCAGCAATATGCTGAAGGTGGTTGGCCGTCAATGACTGCGAACCCTGAGTTTGGCGGTCAAGGCTTGCCGAATTCTTTGGGCTTAGTTGTCACCGAAATGGTCAGCTCTGCTTGCTGGTCTTGGGGAATGTACACGGGCTTGTCGCAGTCTGCCGCGCGTTTGCTTGAAGTCTACGCCAGCGACGAATTGCAGCAGACGTATTTAGGTAAAATGACTGAAGGTACTTGGGGCGGCACTATGTGTTTAACCGAGTCCCACTGCGGTTCAGACCTTGGTCTGTTGCGCACTAAAGCCGAGGCCAATGCCGACGGTAGTTACAATGTTACCGGCACCAAGATTTTCATCTCGGGTGGCGAGCACGACATGATGGAGAATATTATCCATTTGGTGCTGGCCCGGGTTGAAGGCGCGCCAGAAGGCACTAAGGGTATTTCACTGTTTGTTGTGCCTAAGTTCCTGCCTGATGAAAATGGTGAAGTTGGTGAGCGCAATGGCGTGCACTGTGGCAGCATCGAACACAAAATGGGTATTAAAGCGTCTGCTACCTGTGTAATGAATTTCGACAGCGCTAAAGGCTTTTTGGTTGGCGAAGAAAATCGCGGCTTGAATGCCATGTTCCATATGATGAACTCAGCGCGGTTGGGTACAGCTTTGCAAGGTTTGTCAGCGGGTGAAGCATCATTCCAAGGTGCACTGGCGTACGCTAAAGACCGCCTGCAAATGCGCTCATTGAGCGGCCCGAAAAATCCCAATGGCCCAGCTGATCCATTGATCGTGCACGCCGATGTGCGCCGTATGCTGTTAACGCAAAAGGCCTTTGCTGAAGGCAGTCGCGCCTTTATCTATTGGGTTGCGCAATTGGTTGATACCTTCTACTTCTCTGGCGATGAACAGGCGCGCAAAGATGCAGAAGAACTGTCTGAATTGCTGACGCCAATCGCCAAGGCCTTTGTAACCGAAACCGGCCTAGAATCTGCTAACTACGGTATGCAGGTTTTTGGCGGCCACGGCTTTATTTCTGAGTGGGGCATGGAGCAGATTGTTCGCGATTTGCGCATCTCTACTTTGTATGAAGGCACTACTGGTATCCAAGCCCTCGATTTGTTGGGTCGTAAAGTGATGGGCAGCGGCGGCAAGCAGTTAATGGTGTTCACCAAAATCATTCACAGCTTCTGCAAAGAGCAGCAAGACAAGCCGGGCATGGCGCCCTTTGTCACCAAGCTTGCTGAATTGAATAAAGAGTGGGGTGAAATCACCGGTAAGCTGGGTGAAAAAGCCATGGCTAATGCCGATGAAGTTGGCGCCGCCTCAGTAGATTACTTGATGTATGCTGGCTATGTGTCGCTGGCTTATATGTGGGCGCGTATGGCGTCGGTTGCCCTCGACGGTGATGCTGACGATGCGTTCCTTAAAGCCAAGGTGCAAACTGCTAATTTCTATTATCAGCGCATATTGCCACGTACCGAGGCCCATAAGATCGCGATGTTGAACGGCGCAGATAGCTTGATGGACATGCCAGAAGATGCCTTTGCATTTTAATTGGCACTAAAACCCATTTTGATTGCGGCGACCTTGTGTCGCCGCTTGTCTAGAGGATCTCTAAATGCCTGAATATAAAGCCCCCCTGCGCGATATGCAGTTTGTGTTACACGATGTTTTTCACGCCGAGCAGCTCTGGGAAACCATGCCTGCAATGGAAGACGTAAACCGGGAATTGGCCGACGCAATTTTGGAAGAAAGTGCCAAAATTAACGAGAGCCTGATTGCGCCTTTGAGCCAGCCTGGTCACGAAGAAGGTGTGACCTGGGCAGATGGCGTAGTGACTACGCCCAAAGGTTACCCCGAAGCCTTTAAACAATTGGCTGGCGGTGGTTGGGGCGGTCTGTCTGGTGCGCCAGAATACGGCGGCCAAACGATGCCAAAGATGTTGGTGCTATTGTTTGAAGAGATGCTTTACTCCTCCAATATCGCCATGGGGCTCTATTTAACACTGACTTCGGGCGCAGCACTGGCGATTGCCAGCCATGCATCCGAAGAGCTCAAAACCAAATTCCTGCCAAATATGTACTCTGCCAAATGGGCTGGCGCCATGTGCTTGACTGAAAGCCATGCCGGTACAGACCTGGGTATGATTCGCACCAAGGCTGTGCCTCAGGCTGATGGTAGCTACAGCGTTAGTGGCACCAAGATATTCATCACCGGCGGCGATCACGACCTGACCGAGAACGTTATTCATTTAGTGTTGGCGAAACTGCCAGATGCCCCAGCCGGGTCTAAAGGTATTTCTCTCTTCTTGGTGCCAAAGTTTAAAGTTAACGACGATGGTAGCTTGGGCGAGGCCAACGGCGTGAGCTGCGGCAGCATTGAACACAAAATGGGTATTAATGCGTCAGCGACCTGCGTAATGAATTTTGACGGCGCTGAAGGCTATTTGGTTGGTGAAATCAATCGCGGCCTGCAAGGCATGTTCACCATGATGAACTACGAGCGTTTGTCTGTGGGTATACAAGGCTTGAGCGCGGCCGAGGCGGCGTATCAGTGGTCTTCTCTTTACGCCCGCGAGCGCACTCAAAGCCGCGCACCATCAGGTCCGGTGAATAAAGATGGCGCCGCCGATCCGATCATTGTGCACCCAGATGTACGCCGCATGCTGCTTACCCAAAAAGCCTATGTCGAAGCAGGGCGCGCTTTTGCGGTATACGTTGGCAAGCAATTGGATTTGTCTAAATTTGCCAGTGGCGACGCCCAAGAGCGTGGTGCGGCTATGGTTGAATTGCTAACCCCAGTAGCCAAAGCTTTCCTTACCGATAAAGGCCTTGAAGGCACTGTGCACGGCCAACAGATTTTTGGTGGCCACGGCTATGTGCGCGAATGGGGTATGGAGCAGTTGGTGCGTGATGTGCGCATTAGCCAGATATATGAAGGCACCAACGGTATTCAAGCACTGGACTTAATGGGTCGTAAGATTGCTGCTAACGGCGGTCAAACCTTGGCGTTGTTAGTTGCTGAAATGCGCGAGTTTAGCGCTTCAGCTGCGGCGGTACAGGGCATGGACGAGTTTGTAAGCCCATTGAATGAGGCGGTAGATAACCTCGAGTCACTATCTGCTTACGTGCTTGAACAGACTAAAAATGGCGATGCAAACGCGATTGGCGCGGCTTCGGTCGAATTTCTCCACGTTATGGGCTTCACGCTGTACACCTATATGTGGGCGATGATGTGCAAAGCGGTATTGAGTGGTGACTGTGCGCAGGGTGATGCCTTCGCGCAAGCCAAGCTGCACACCGCACGCTTCTTTGTGCAGCGCCTATTGCCACAGGCCAAAGGCTTGAGCGAGTCTATTCGCAACGGCAGTGCGAGTTTGATGGATATTCCAGAAGAAGCGTTTATCTAAATTTTGGGTAAACGGTAAAGCTGGAGAAGAAGGCGGCATCTTGCGATAATGATGCCGCCTTTTTTATTGCCTGTGCTTTTGTTAATAACAGAAGGGTGGTGATGCCTAACCCGTGGTGACGTAATGGAAAACGAACACAATAAGCTTAACCCTGAAGATCAAGCTAAAGTCGACGCCTTCTTAAAGCAAGGTTACAACGAGACTGATCGCAAGCCTTATCGACCGCTTAAATTATTGGGCATCTTGCTTGTAATTGTGTCTTTGATTACCGTTGGCAGCCTAATGCTTGCCCGCATGAGCGGGGTTCATTAAGCCCTCGTCCAGCCTAGCCCAACTTCTTTAGATCGATTGCAAAGTAGCGGTACCAAATACTGTGCTCTTCTTTGGGTGACTGCTTCCACCCATACTGGCTTGGTTTCTCCGTTTCTATTGCGAGGGTGCCGAACAGCAGCCAGTCATACAATGCCAATAAATTGCACATATTTTTTGCGGAGTTTTTGCCCCGCGCATGATGGTGGTGGTGCTGTGTAGGGAAAGTAATAATATGGCAGAGGCCGCGCATGGTTTTGCGCACCCACGGCCAAGGGTGATTCAAGAAATATAAATCGTAATTCCAATTAACGTGGTTATGGGCCGCCCACAGGCCTTTGAACACCGTGCCAATTAAAAACACCTCAGTTAATCCTAAATAAAGGCACAAAAACTGAAACCAGAAGTTGGGCATAATGAACCAGAACAGCCAGTGTTCAACAAAGGTTTGGGTCACGCTTAACTCGCCGCGGCCGTCGTTGCCCCCCGAAAAATGGTGAGGGCGGTGGCCCATTTTGAACAGTTGCTGAACGACAAGCAGGGGCTTCCAGCGGGGTCGCCGTGCATGGGAAAAGAAATGGGCACCGCTGTGTAATAACTCCTCGATAAAAATATAGGCAATGAGCACCGGCCAAAAATATACCTCCTGCAACCAGCCGAGGCTACCTTGATAATGCGGTGCCAGCTGGGTGCCGAGCCATGCAATGCTAAATATTAGGGCTGGCCGCTGCACCGCGCTCAGACCAAATGCAGCGATGACTGCCATGCCCCAATCTTCACGGGACTTTTTACCATTGCTGTTGCGCCCAGCCTGCCATTCCCATATGGAGGCCAAAATAATAAACAAAATAACGGAGAGGCTGACGATATTGTCCATGGCTGTATTCCTAATGCTTTATTGTCTGTACAGCATACGGCTCTATTATTATTTGTAAATTTGATGTTATATATAAATATTATCCAAATTATATATAATGTAGGCGCACTCTATGTTTAATCTGCGCGGCGTAGATCTTAATTTACTGTCGATCTTTGATGCCTTGATGCTTGAAGAGAATATGACTCGTGCCGCGGACCGGCTAGGGATGAGTCAGCCAGCCATGAGCGCGGCCTTGCAGCGCCTGCGTCTGACATTTAACGACGAGCTGTTTGTCCGTAGCCGCTTGGGGATGACGCCCACACCCCGGGCTCAGCTGGTATACCCGCAAATCCGCGAGGCGCTGGCATTAGTGCGCGGTGCGCTAGCCAAAGAGCAGCATTTTGAACCGAGTCGCGATCAGCGTTGTTTTCGTCTGCTTGGCGACAACTATTTTGAAGCCGTGGCGCTTGGCCCGCTCATGGCTCTGTTGCAACTGGCCGGCTCAGAACTTACGGTAGAGACTTTAGCATTTGCTGGTCAGGACCAAGATTTGGCCCTTAGTTTACGGCGCTTAGATGTCGATGTCTTAATAGACTATGTGCCCCTAACGCAGGACTATATTTGTACTGAGCAGCTTGCCCAAGAGCGCTTGGTTGTCATTGCCAGAGCCGATCACCCTCGGATTAACGGCGGGCTATCTCTTGAACAATACCTTGCCGAAGAGCATGTCTTTTTACCGCCGCGCAGCCGCGAGCGCAGCCAGCTAGAGCAGGCCTTAGGTGGCAAATCACTGTTGCGTAAAAAGGCGGCGCAAGTACAGAATTTCTCGAGTATGTTGCCGGTGGTCGCGGCTACCGATTATCTCGCGGTGATGCCCTCGCGAATGCAGAAAGTTTTCGCTGGCGCGTTTGATATACAGTGTTTTGATTTTCCTTTGCCGATTGATCCAATCCCGATTTGGATGATGTGGCCTAAGGCCTTAGATGGTGACGCTGCTCAACAGTGGTTTCGGGCGCAATTGCGTCATTTAGTCGACACGCTGTAAGGGATTGGCTTGGTGGCTAAGTGCTTAGACTTTAGGTCGGGTCATTTGCTAGTCTGTTTGCACACAAGCTTCGCTTAGTAGGGGACTTACAATGTCTGCGGTTTTGACTCATCTGGCACTTCATGTTCGTGACATTGAAGCTTGCATAGCTTTTTACCAAGATTATGCGGGTTTGAAATTAATTCATCAGCGCGATAATAAGGCTGGTGGTGAGGTTGTTTGGCTGGCGGAAGCGGGGCGCGAGCAGGAGTTTATTTTAGTGTTGCTGCCGGGTGGTCCCGGGCGTAATCAGCTCGATAGCGATTTTTCGCATCTGGGTTTTGCGCTGCCCAGCCGCGCGGCGGTAGATGTTATTGCGGCGCGGGGTAAACAAGATGGCATACTCGCTTGGGCGACACGCGAAGAACCCTATCCCGTTGGTTATTACTGCGGGCTACGTGACCCCGATGGCAATTTTGTTGAATTTAGTTATGGCCAGCCGCTGGGGCCCGGCGCCAATGGATAATGCAAGCTTGAAAATTGCAATCGCTGATTATCACAACGCCGCTCACCGGGCCGGAATTATCACCTTAATGTCAGCTTATGCCTTAGACCCTATGGGTGGCGGCGAGGCATTGCCGCAGGAGGTGTTAATGAATTTGTGTGATGCCTTAGCCGGTGAAGCGGGCGCCATTACCTTGTTGGTCTTTGATGGTGAAAATGCGGTGGCGTTGCTTACCGCCCTGCGCGGATTTTCTACCTTTAAATGTAGGCCGCTGCTGAATATCCACGATGTGATGGTTTTACCGCAATACCGGGGGCAGGGCTTGAGTGATCGCATGATTGCTGAGCTTGAAGAGTTTGCTCGCTGTCATGACTACTGCAAACTGACCTTAGAGGTGCTAGCGAACAACCTCAGCGCACAGCGGGTGTATCAGCGTTGTGGCTTCGCGCCCTACGAACTCGACCCGGAGCAAGGCGCAGCTACGTTTTGGCAAAAGCAGCTAATTTAGTCTGTGCGTAGAGCGAGCTAATTGCACTAATGATATGAAACTACCGAGAAAAGGCATTGATCAATGAAAGGCAAAATACTCGATTTTAAAGCCGACACTGGCGCCGGTGTGATTAGCGCCGAAGACGGTCAGCGTTATTCGTTCACCGCCGCGCAGTGGCAAGCCGACACTGATATCCGGGCCGGTGTTGCCGTGGATTTTGTGGCAGCGGGTGCGCAGGCCGAAGCTATTTATGTAGATACCGCGTTGGTTTCTGGCTCGTCTAAAAAAGTGGCTGCGGCACTGTTCGCATTTTTCTTTGGGGTGTTTGGCGTACATAAATTTTACTTGGGCTATACCAAGCAGGGCGTGATCATGGTGCTGGCCTTTGTGTTTGGTTTTATTCTTCTGGGCCTGCCTTCCCTTGTCGTTGCGATTATTGCCTTTATTGAGTTTATTATTTACATCACTAAATCCGACGCGGAATTTGAGCAGAGCTATGTGCTTAATCAGCGGCCGTGGTTTTAAGAGTGAGTATGGTGTATCAGCGGGTAGTGGTATTGACGGGCGCGGGGATCTCCGCAGAGTCTGGCATTAAGACGTTTCGTGCGGCAGACGGCCTTTGGGAGGAACACCGGGTTGAAGACGTGGCGACCCCTGAGGGGTTTGCGGCGAATCCCAGGCTAGTGCAGCGCTTCTACAACGAGCGCCGTCGCCAATTATTAAGTGCAGCGGTAAGCGTAAATCCGGCTCATTTAGCGCTTGCTGAATTTGAGAAAAAATTTAGCGGTGAGCTTTTACTCGTCACCCAAAATATTGACGATCTTCATGAGCGCGCGGGCTCGCAAAAACTTATTCATATGCACGGCGAATTACTCAAAATGCAGTGCAGCTATAGTGGGGTGGTTTATCCAATCGCCACCGATATCAGTGCCGACGCTCGCTGCGCCTGTTGCGGTCTGCGTGGCGGTCTGCGCCCGCACATCGTATGGTTTGGCGAGATGCCCTTGGGAATGGATGAGATTTACACCGCCCTGGAGCAGTGTGATTTGTTTATTGCGGTGGGTACCTCGGGCAATGTCTATCCGGCGGCGGGTTTTGTGCAAGCGGCGGCAAGTGTCGGCGCCCATACTATCGAAGTAAATTTAGAGCCATCGGCAGTGCAGTCCGCGTTTTCGGAAACCCGCTACGGGCTGGCCAGCGTTGAAGTGCCGCGTTTGCTCAATGAGTTGTTGGCTGCTACGACTCGTTAAATACACTGCGCATTCGCCAAGGTACCCAGCGTGGCTAAACCCTCTTCTAGTTGAGTATTCCAGGGGCAGGCGCAGGAAATTCGCAGGCAATGCCGGTATTTTTCGCTGGCGGTAAACAGCGGTCCAGCGGCAATGCTAATGTTTTGCGCTAGGGCTTGCTCAGCTAATAATAGGGTGTCGATCTGTTTGGGCAGTTCTAACCACAGGGCATAGCCACCTCGAGGTTGGGTGATTTGGGTGCCGCTGGGCATATGCCGCGCTAAGGCTTCTCTGATGCGCGCTGTTGAGGTGGCCAGTGCCGCCCGCATGCGATGTAGGTGGCGGTCGTATTCGCCGCTGCGCAGCAGGCGTTCGGCGGCCAATTGCGGAATGGTGGCGCTAGCGGCGTTTAAGGTGAATTTTTGATAATTCAATTCCTCGCTGTATTTGCCTCCAGCAATCCAGCCTATGCGTAGCGCTGGTGATAGGGACTTCGATAGTGAGGAACAGTACAACACGTCACTGCCTGTGTCGTAGCGCTTGGCGATGCTTGGCCGCAGCTGCTCAAAACTTAATTCACCGTAAATATCATCTTCAATTAATGGGATGCGCGCCGCGCTGAGCATGGCGACCAAATCTCGCTTTCGGGTATCGTTTAACGTGGCGCCAATGGGATTGCTGAAATTGCTGACCACAATACATGCTTTGACTGGCCATTTCTCGATCGCTAACTGCAAGGCTTCCAAGGAAATGCCATGTTGAGGATCTGTGGGTATTTCTAGGGCTTGTAGGCCTAATGAATCAATTATTTGCAGCAAACCATAAAAAAGAGGCGACTCTAAGGCGACAATATCGCCTGCTTGGCAGCTTACTTTAAGGGCCAGATATAGGGCTTCTTGGCAGCCCTGTGTAATCGTGATGTCGTCGGCATGAAGTTGGCAACCAAGCTTGTTCATGCGTTTGGCGAGCTGTTGGCGTAGACCCAGATAGCCCGGGGGGAATTCATAGCCATTGCTGCGCGCGTGGGGGTGCCGGGCGGCGCTCGCTAGGGCCCGCTCTAGCGCCGCTACCGGTAAAAAGCTGGCATCGGGAACAGTCGCCCCCAATCGCAGTATGCCGGGCCGGTTGGCGGCAGAGATGACCTGCATGACCCGTTGCTGGCTATTGATGAGGGTGGGCTTGGTATCGGGTCGGGACTCGCTAGGAGGACACACCGCGTTTTCAAAACGGGCTTTTATATAAAAGCCGGAGCGCGGTCGCGCCTCGATATATTGCTCTTGCTCTAAATAGCGGTAGGCAGCCAGTGCGGTAGATAGGCTGACATGGTGGGCTTCACTGGCTTGGCGCACGCCGGGGAGTTTGTCGCCGATATTGAGCTGACCTTGCTCGATATGCTCGGCAATTTGACTAGCGATTTGACGGTAGCGGGGCGGCATTGTGGCTTCCTGGTGCTGAACTGTTATGCGGCACAGTTGTTAAAAATGCTAATCTGTGCTGGGTCAATGAAATAATAGTGTATCTGTTATGGTTTTTCTTGTCGCGTTAATCTGAGTATGTCTTGGTTATAGCTCAGCAGGGCGGAAAGGAGTCTGTAGTGAATACATTGAAACTACTTTTTTATCGGTTAAAAAAATTACCGCTATTATTGTATTTTGCAAATACACTTTTTATCACTGGCGTACTTGCGGTGATCATCATATTACTCGCGGGCGGGGGTGGCGCAAGCATTCAGGAGCGGGAGTGGTGGTGGAATATTCATTAGGAATAAATGTATGAAATATTTTGTAGTAGATGCCTTTAGTCGGCAGAAATATCGCGGTAATCCTGCGGCTGTGTGTTTGCAAGAAGGAGATATGTCCGATGTGGAAATGCAGTTATTAGCGGCTGAGTTTAATTTGTCTGAAACCGCGTATTTACAATTACTTGCCGATGGTCACTACCGCTTGCGCTGGTTTACGCCGTTGACCGAGGTGAATCTCTGCGGTCATGCGACTTTGGCTGCCGCTCATGTGCTGTGGAATCAGTGCGGTATTAGTGCGACGCAGCTGCGTTTTGCAAGCCGCAGTGGTGAGTTGTCTGCCCGTTTACATGACGATGGTATCGCGCTGGAATTTCCACTGGTTGAAACCGCGCCGCTCGCGGATAGCCTGCCTGTGCGCGGCTTGGCAAATAGTGTTGTGGCGGCCTTTAGTGCGGGCGAAGATTTATTGATTGAACTGACAGATAGCGCGGCGGTGCAAAATTTTGTGCCCGATCTCGCGGCAATTGCCGCTTTGCCGGCGCGGGGTTTGATTGTCACTGCCAGTGCAGCTGTTGGCGATCATAGTGATGTGGATTTTGTCTCGCGCTTTTTTGCGCCTGCTGCAGGTATTGATGAAGACCCCGTAACCGGCTCTGCGCATTGTGCGCTGGCGCATTATTGGTCTCAAAAGCTTGGCTGCAATGCACTGCGAGGGCGGCAGATATCTGCTCGTAGCGGCGAAGTAGGGGTCGCAATTAGTGGCGACAGGGTTACTTTGTCTGGGCAGGCGGTAACGGTTATGGAAGGGAAGGTTTTCTAGGTGGCTTAGCTACGGCGGTGCTGGCGGTAGTCACTCGGCGCTAGGCCAATGGTTTTTTTAAACAGCCGGGAAAAATAATAGGCGTCATCGTAGCCGACGGCGGCGGCCACCTGTTTTACTGATTGGCTGGTGCTGTCGAGTAAATAGCAGGCCCGCTGAATTTTCATATTAATAAAATACTGAATCGGCGATTGGCCGGTATGGGCTTTAAATTTTTTGGTGAAGTGATATTTCGATAATTTTACTTCCGCAGCCAATTCGTCGAGATTGAGTTGGCCGTGAATATGTTCCTGCATGGTAGCGCGCAGGCGTTCCCAGTTCAGTGCCTTACCACTCTGCGGGCGTTGTTGACGAACCAGGAGTGCAATATAGCTGAGCAGGGCTTGCAGCTGATGCCCGCCCTGCATAAATTCGGCGAATTGATAGGCACTGCGGCGCAATTCTGAAAGGCCGTCAAATATTCGCACTACTCGGGGTTGCACACCAATATTCACGCAGGGGCTGCTGAGTTGAATATGCTGGTAAAAGTCGTCGGCTAAATTCCCGTCAAAATGCAGCCAGTAAATGGTCCACGGGTCTTTGCCATCGGCTTTGTATGCGTGGGGGTGGTCCGGTGGCAACAGAATAATATCGCCGCTGTTAATGCGGTAATGCTTGTCGTCGCACATCAAAGTGCCCTTGCCAGCAATACAGTAAATAAGCAGATGACTGTCGTGTTGCTGGCGTTGCATGCGGTGGCCAAAAGCGGCGGGGTAGTAGCCCATGGCAAGGGGATACAAGCCCTGTGTTAGGGTATGTGCGGCCAGCTGCGTTTGTACAAATTGCGGTGTTAGAAAGCGAATACCTTGGGGGGGGAGCGGCCAGTCTGAGGTGATGGGCATGGTAAACCTTTGGATTTAAGTGGTTTTTTCTTTTTTTAAAAAATTGTTTAGATCAAAGTCTATGCGCAATATAGTCCATCAAGTCGGCAATATAATCAATCCTACCGGATTCCTAACTGTGTTTATATAGTTGCCCTATTTCTGCGTGGCTGGCTGCGACCCAGCTACGCTGTTGTAAACCACAAAAATAACCCGGAGAGATATCATGGCCGCTGAAACCGCTGTTGCTACTACAGAAGAGGCACAACTTGTGCAGTCTCTGATTGCCCGCTCGCGCGCCGCGCAAGCTCAGATCGCCGATTATAGCCAAGAGCAAGTCGACGAACTGATCACCGCGATGGTGTGGTCTGTTGCGCGCCAGGATGTTGCCGAAAAAATCGCCAAATTCACCGTAGAAGAGACCCAGCTCGGTAATTATGACGGCAAGTTCCTCAAAATATTTAAAAAAACCCGCGCCGCATTGTTCGATATTATCAATGATAAGTCGGTCGGTATTCTGGAAGAAGATAAAGAACGCAATATCGTTAAAATCGCCAAGCCAGTAGGGGTGATCGGTGCCCTAACACCTTGCACCAACCCAGAGGCCACGCCAGTCATTAAAGCGATATCTGCGATTAAAGGGCGTAACTCTATTATTGTTGCACCGCACCCGCGCTCAAAGTTGACCAACAAAATGATCTGCGATTTGATGCGCGGCGCCCTTAAAGCTTGTGGCGCACCAGAGGATTTGGTTATTTCCATGGACAGCCCGTCGATGGAAGGTACCGCTGAACTGATGAAGCAATGCGACCGTATTCTGGCTACCGGCGGCGCGCCAATGGTGAAATCGGCATACTCAAGCGGCACCCCTGCACTGGGTGTGGGCGCAGGTAATGCGGTTATCACTGTTGATGACACCGCAGACCTAGATGAAGCTGCTGAAAAAATCCGTATTTCTAAAACTTTAGATCTGGCGGCATCCTGCTCTTCAGACAACGCGGTTATCGCCTTTGAATCAAACGTCGACGCGCTGCTTGAAAAGCTGCAAGCCCAGGGCGGTTATATCTGCAACGCTGAAGAGAAAGCTAAGTTGCAGAGTATTATTTGGGAAGACGGCCACATTGCCCCGCGTATTGTTGCCCAGCCTGCGAGCGTACTGGCTGAAATGTCGGGCATTGACCTACCCGAAGGCAAGACCTTCTTCATTGTGCCTGAAACGGGTGCAGGCCCAGATCACCCCTTCTCTGGGGAGAAAATGTCGGTTGTGATGGCTTTCTACACCGTGAAAGATATTGACGGCGCCATTGCCATGACTAACGCCATTCAGGCCTATCAGGGGCAGGGCCACTCCTGCGGTATTTATTCTTATAGTGATGAGAACATCATGAAGTTTGCCTACGCGACCAAAACCTCTCGGGTGATGGTTAACCAGCCACAGGCGCCGTCTAACAGCGGTAACTTATGGAATGGTATGCGTCAAACCTTCTCACTCGGTTGTGGTTCTTGGGGTAATAACAGCACCAATAACAATATCACTTGGCGCGACCTGATCAACGAAACCTGGGTGTCTAAGCCGCTGGCGGTGACTAAAGTGATTCCATCTGACGAAGAGCTCTTCGGCAAAGTAATGGATAAGTTCAAGTAAGCTTTGCTTCTAAACGCCGCGCTTTCCGCGGCGTTTTTATTGATGATTAAATAACAAAGAGAACCCTATGGACTTTAACCTTTCCGACGATCAAAAAGCGTTCGCCGAAAGTGCGCGGTCATTTGCCGACGGCATATTTAAGCCGAATGCGGCCCAGTGGGACGCTGAACACATTTTCCCCAAAGATGCGCTAAAGCAGGCCGGTGAATTAGGCTTTATGGGTATGTATACCCCTGAAGACGCGGGTGGTTTGGGTATGAGCCGCTTGGATACCAGCGTCATTGTTGAAGAATTGGCGCGGGGCTGCACTTCTACCGCGGCGTTTTTGACCATTCACAATATGGCGACCAGTATGGTCGGCACCTACGGCAAACCGGCTTTAATAGAGCAGTGGTGTGGCGATTTGGTGATGGGTGAAAAGCTCGCGTCTTATTGCTTAACAGAGCCCAGCGCCGGTTCCGATGCAGGTAGCTTGCGTAGCACCGCCCGCGCCGATGGCGATAACTATATTGTTAACGGCAGCAAAATGTTTATCTCTGGCGCGGGCTCAACCGACTTGCTGGTGGTGATGTTGCGCACCGGCGCCGACGGCCCTAAAGGTATTAGTGCCTTTGCGATTCCGGCGGATGCTCCGGGTATAAGCTACGGCAAGAAAGAAGAGAAAATGGGCTGGAATAGCCAGCCGACTCGCACCGTGAGCTTCGAAGACGTGGTGGTTCCGGCGGCGAATATGCTGGGCAGCGAAGGCCAAGGTTTTAAAATTGCCATGAAAGGCTTGGATGGCGGCCGTATCAACATCGCCACCTGCTCAATTGGCACCGCTCAGGCCGCGCTGGAAGCGACCATTGAATACGTAAAAGAGCGTAAACAGTTTGGTCAGGCGATTGCCGACTTTCAGAACACCCAGTTTAAATTGGCTGATATGACCACCGATCTGGTGGCTGCGCGGCAGATGGTGCGCTTGGCGGCGTTTAAACTCGATAGCGGCGACCCGGAAGCCAGTACCTATTGCGCCATGGCAAAACGCTTTGCGACAGATGTATGCTTCACAATTTGCAATGACGCCCTGCAATTGCATGGTGGTTACGGTTACATTAAGGAGTACCCACTAGAACGCCATGTTCGCGACAGTCGCGTGCATCAGATTCTGGAAGGGACCAATGAAATTATGCGGGTCATTATTGGCCGACGTTTATTAATAGATGGCGCCTTGGAGGTGATTAAGTGAGCAACTACAGTCCCACAGAAAAACTAAAAGTAGAGATCATTGACCATACAGCTTTGATTACCATCGACAACCCAGGTGCAAATACTTGGGATGCTGAATCTTTAAGTGGTATGCGCGAGCTGATCGCCAATTTAAATGCCGACAAAAATATTTACAGCCTAGTGATTACTGGCGCTGGCGAGAAATTCTTCTCAGCGGGCGCCGATTTAAAAATGTTTGCCAGCGGCGACAAAGCGGTTGCCCAAGACATTGGTTTAAAATTTGGCCAAGCCTTTGAGGCACTTGCTGATTTCCGCGGTGTTTCAATTGCGGCGATCAATGGCTTTGCCATGGGTGGCGGTTTGGAATGTGCTTTAGCCTGCGATATTCGTATTGCAGAAGCTCATGCCCAAATGGCGCTGCCAGAAGCGAAAGTGGGTTTGCTGCCCTGCGCCGGCGGTACTCAGCGTTTGACCGCCTTGGTTGGCCCAGGTTGGGCTAAGCGCATTATTTTGTGCGGGGAGCGTATTAAAGCAGATAAAGCGCTGAGTCTTGGTTTGGTTGAGGAAGTTGTTGAATCCGGTACGGCTAAAGCAGCGGCACTGGCCTTGGCGGCGCAGGTTGCCCAGCAAAGCCCAGTTTCCGTGACCTTCTGCAAAGAACTGATTCACAAGCCTCGCGAAGCGGTTATGCCTCAGGGTTTGCTGCTTGAGCGCGAGCGCTTTATTCAGTTATTCGACACTTTAGATCAAAAGGAAGGTGTGAATGCCTTTCTTGAAAAGCGCAGCCCAGCGTGGAAGAACGCGTAATGGTGGCGCATATTGAAGAAGTTCTATTTGAAGAGCGTCGCTCGGCGAGTGGTCCTGCGGTGGGTGTTATTACCCTGAATGTCGAAAAGACCTTGAATTCACTCACGCTGAATATGGTTGAGCTGATGTTGGTCAAGCTCCGGGAATGGCGCGAGCGCAGTGATATTGCCTGTGTGTTTATTCATGGCGCTGGGCAAAAAGCCCTGTGTGCCGGTGGCGATGTTCAGGCTTTATATAAGTCATCCGTCGAGCAGCCCGGTGGCCCCTGTGAATACGCAGAAGCGTTTTTTGAACAGGAATACCGCGTTGACTATTTGCTGCACCAATTCGACAAGCCGGTCATTGTTTGGGGCCACGGTATTGTTATGGGCGGTGGTATGGGCGTGTTTGCGGCGGGTAGCTATCGGGTTGTTACCGAAAAAACCCGTTTGGCCATGCCTGAGATCACCATTGGCTTATACCCCGATGTTGGCGGTAGTTATTTTTTGAACCGCATGCCGGGTAAAGCTGGTTTGTTCTTGGCCTTAACTGGCGCCTCGTTTAATGCGGCGGATGCGCTGTATCTCGGTTTGGCTGAGGGCTTTATTGAACACGAGTACGCTGGAGAGGTATTGAACGCCTTAACCGACGTGGCGTGGTCTACCGGTGTTGCCGATAACCAAGAGCGTGTTTTTGATTTGATGGCTGGCTTCGTTGCTCGCTCGAAAGCCGCGCTACCTGCAGGAAACGTTGAGGCCGCAGCGCTAGAGATTGAGCAGATCTGCGCTGGTGACGACGATCTTGCGGTGATCAATAGCATTATTGCTGCACAGTCTGAAAATCCCTGGGTTCAGAAAGCTGCCGCGACCTTGGCGTCAGGCTCGCCGCTGAGTGCGCGCTTGATTGCCGAGCAAATTCGCCGCTGTAAGGGCTTGAGTTTGAAAGCGGCCTTTCAGGCCGAGGCATTGCTATCAACCACGATTATTCGTCAGCCCGAGTTTGCTGAAGGTGTGCGCGCGCTGTTAATAGACAAAGACAAAAACCCCGCCTGGCAGCATGCATCGCCAGCCGAGGTGCCGCAGTCTTTAATCGATCATCATTTTACCGCGCCCTGGGCAGAGAACCCACTGGCTGATTTATAGGTGAATCCATGGTCAGTAGCAAAATGAATAACTAGGCAATGGTTTTGGGGCGGCCTAGGCCGTTCCATTTTTTAATCTTGAGGTGGCCACTGGGCCGTCAGCAATCTAATAAATAGGTAAGTGTCATGGCGAATATAGCGTTTATTGGTTTAGGGAATATGGGCGGGCCAATGGCTGCCAATCTGGTTAAAGCTGGCCATCAGGTCACGGTTTTTGACTTGGTGGACGCCGCGATGGATGCGGTTGTTGCCCAGGGAGCCAGCAAAGCGGCCACGGCATTGGACGCGCTCGCTGGCGCTGATACCGTGATAACCATGTTACCTGCGGGCAAGCATGTGGCTGGCCTATACCTTGGTGACGAAGGTTTGATCGCGAAGGCGAGCACCGGTACTTTGTTTATGGATTGCAGCACTATCGATGCTGAAACCGCCCGCAAGGTTGGCGAGGCAGCAACGGCGCAGGGTTTGCAAATGCTGGATGCCCCGGTATCTGGTGGCGTTAAGGCCGCGCAGGCTGGCACGCTGGCCTTTATGTGTGGTGGCGATACAGCGGCTTTTGAACGGGGCAAAAAAGTCCTTGAGGGCATGGGGAAAAATATTTTTCTTGCTGGGGATCACGGCGCCGGTCAGATCGCTAAAATCTGCAATAATATGCTCCTTGCAGTACACATGATAGGCACCGCAGAAGCACTGCAATTGGGTGCAAACAATGGCCTAGATCCTAAGGTATTGTCAGAGATCATGCTCAACAGCTCTGGTAAGAACTGGTCGCTAGAAAACTACAATCCCTACCCGGACGTTATGCCTACCGCGCCAGCGTCAAATGACTATAAGCCCGGCTTTATGGTGCAGCTCATGCTTAAGGATTTGGGGCTAGCCATGGAAAATAGCTTGGTTACGCAAAGCGCGGTGCCAATGGGGTCACTGGCGCGCAGCCTGTACTCTTCGTTCTCTCAAAAAGGTAATGCGCAGCGCGATTTCTCCGCTATTTTGGAAATGTTTCAGTCTGAATAGTGCGCTACACGCGCTTTGCTAAATAAAAAAGGCAGCTAGCGCGCAGGCGTTAGCTGCCTTTTTTATTTGCGTGTGGCGCCATTGCCCGGACTTTGTGGCAAGGTAGGCTAGTGTTTATGTTGAGTAGCGTGAATTATGGCTTTTGATGCTGGAACGGCAATTATTCTTATCGGTATGCCCGGGGCGGGTAAATCGACCATTGGTGTTCGTCTTGCAAGCCAGCGCAGCATGCCTTTGATTGATACCGATCGCCTTATTGAGCAGCGTGAAGGCTTAACATTGCAGGCGATACTTGATCAGCGCGGCTATTTAGCGCTGCGTGAGATCGAAGCGCAGGTCTTGATCAATCACTGCTTCACCGGCCAGATTGTCGCCACAGGTGGTAGCGCTGTATACAGCGCCGAGGCCATGGCCCATTTGAAGCGCTTTGGCCCCTGTGTATTTTTGGATATTCCCCTAGACGAGATTCTTCGTCGGGTGCAGAACCTTGATAGTCGCGGTATTGCCGGGCCGCCAGGCTCAAGTTTGGCTGAGGTCTACGCCGAGCGCCTGCCGCTCTATAGACAGTATGCCGATATTGTCATTGATGGCGCCAACCTGGATGAATTGACCCTACTGGCAGAGGTTGAGACGGCGTTAAAGACCTTCTAAGAATATGCAGGCCACTGAGAGTGCAAAGAGCGCGGTGAGTACGTTAAGCTAGGGGGAATAGATTTAAGGCACAGAACTGCCAAAATAACGAGAAGGACCCCCACCCCTAATGCCTGTAAAAGCCTATACTTGTATTGAAATCAGCAAAGAAGACTTGAAGTTTTCCGGTGCGCATTTCACCATTTTTTCCGCAACCGAGCGGGAGCGTCTGCACGGCCATAATTTCAAGGTCAGTTTATTGTTAACCGCCGATGTGGGTGACAATGGTATGTGTTTTAGTTATGTGGAGATTAAAACCCGCTTGCGTAAGCTCTGTGCCCAGCTCGATGAGTACACCTTGCTGCCCGCAGCGTCACCGTTTATGCAGATTCGCACCGAGGGTGCGCAATACATTGCTGAGTTCAATGGCGAGGAAATTCCCTTTCTAATCTCAGATACCTTGGTCCTGCCAGTGCGCAATACCACTGTTGAGGAATTCGCCCGCTATCTATTAGAGCTCTTGCTGCGTGACGCGCCGTTTATTGAGGGCAATGAAATTCGTGAGTTAATCATGAAAGTCTCTTCAGGTCCCGGTCAATGGGGCTCGGCGAGCTGGAGTCGGGATTAGCACCGACGATGCTGCAGTGGCATAGCTGCATTAGACCAAGCTCAGGTCAAGGGCAGTTCAGAACACTAAGTTTGGCAACTGGGAATGAAAAATGAAGAAAGTATTGATTGTCAGTGGCGGCAGCCAAGGTATTGGCTACGCTACGGCGCAGCGGTTCCAGGCTGAGGGCTACCGAATTGTTAACCTATCGCGCAGAGGTATCGCTTTAGAAGGTGCGGAACAGATCTGTGTCGATATGCAGCAAGCAGATTGGTTGCAAAGTTGTGGCGCAGAGCTGGCAGCCATTGCCGAGGATGCTGATCAGCTGGTGTTGCTGCACAATGCCGCCCGCCATGACGGCGATAGCGTCGGTAATTTGGCCGCTGAAAACTTTCGGCAGGTATTGCAGGTCAACCTAGTGGCGCCGCAGCAGTTAAACGCGCTACTGATACCGCTAATGAAGCCGGGTTCCGCAATTCTTTATATGGGCTCAACCTTGAGTGAGAAGGCTGTGGCGGGCTGTGCTTCCTATATTGCCAGCAAGCACGGTGTTATTGGTTTAATGCGGGCAACGACTCAGGATTTGATCGGCTCCGGAATTCATAGCGCCTGTATTTGCCCAGGTTTCACTGATACCGGCATGTTAAGAGGCATGCTCGGTGATGATCCGGCGGTGTTGGCGGGCATCACTGGCATGGTTAGTTTTGGGCGTTTGATTGACCCTGCTGAAATTGCCGCAACAATTTGGTTCTGTGCAAGCAGTCCGGTTATTAACGGTAGTGTTATTCACGCTAACCTCGGGCAAATTGAACGCTAATCGGCTTTTTCGCCATTTTTTTGGCTCCTTATTTTCTGCATTATAATGGGGCGATATTGCTGATTTCAGTGTCGCACCCTTTCGATTTATCCCCCTCGCTGGGCAATTCCAAATCCGCTCCTAAACACGGCCAGTCCACTTGAATAGCGACTGTCGCTCACCCGTGCCGCTATTATTAAGGCACCGCCAAGCGAGGGCATGCTCGCTAATGTTTCTCTTATGATCCGCAATATTTTGTGATGGCCGCAATCTTGCTTAATCTTTAGTGAGCGATTTACTTTAAGTTTATGTATTTGTCTGCATAAATATTGTTGAAGCGCTTTAGGCATAAACCCTCGACAGATAGGTAGTATCCAAGATGGTGGTGTGCGCTAATTCGCACCATGATTTTGCTGTTACTAGAATGTTTAAAAGTTTCGTGTACGAGCAAATATTTTTTTAGATTTATTCCGTAAATTATTGATAATCCAACTGGATGGTCATCTCGTAACGGAGTACAGTAAAGATGCTTGCACACATAAAGGGCGTTTAAAATATCCTTGTCGTGGAGTTTTTTAGCGCCGCAGCACAGCACAGAAGGAGATTGCAAAGATGGGCATATTAGACAATGTTCGTGAGCAATACCTGAAGGGGCGTGAAGAAGAGATGTCCCTTGAGGCCTATTTAGACCTCTGTCGTCAGGACCCACTTGCTTACGCAACCCCCGCGGAGCGTATGCTGGCCGCCATTGGTGAGCCAGAGTTAATCGATACCCGCAAAGATCCGCGCTTGTCACGTATTTTTTCAAACCGTCTTATCCCGCGTTATCCCGCCTTTGAAGAATTTTACGGGCTTGAAGATGTCATTGCGCAGATTGTGGCGTTCTTTAAACACGCGGCTCAAGGTTTGGAGGAGCGCAAACAGGTCTTGTATTTACTGGGCCCCGTTGGCGGCGGTAAATCCTCTATTGCAGAAAGATTAAAAAAATTAATGGAAGCGGCGCCAATTTATGCGCTGAAAGGCTCGCCAATTAATGAGTCGCCGCTGGGATTGTTTGACCCGCTGCGCGATGGTGAGCAACTGGAAAAGGAATACGGTATTCCCACGCGTTATCTCACCGGCCTATCTTCGCCGTGGGCAATTAAACGCTTAGATGAGTACGAAGGGGATTTAACAAAATTCCGTGTGGTACGAATTCAACCTTCGGTTCTAAAACAGATTGCGGTTACAAAAACCGAACCGGGTGACGAAAACAACCAAGATATATCCACCTTGGTCGGTAAGGTCGATATTCGTAAACTTGAAGCTTATGCCCAAGACGATCCCGACGCCTACTCTTATTCCGGCGGCCTGTGTTTAGCCAACCAAGGTCTGCTTGAATTTGTGGAGATGTTCAAAGCGCCCATCAAAATGCTGCACCCGCTGTTAACCGCTACCCAAGAAGGCAATTACAAAGGCACCGAAGGTTTCTCGGCGATCCCTTTCCAAGGGATTATTTTGGCTCACTCTAATGAGTCGGAGTGGCTGACTTTTAGAAACGACAAACACAACGAGGCGTTCCTTGATCGGGTGTATATCGTTAAGGTTCCCTATTGTTTGCAGGTGTCCGAAGAGGTCAAAATTTACGAGAAATTGATGCGCCACAGCTCCTTGGCCAAGGCACCCTGCGCACCGGGAACGCTGGAAATGCTGGCCCAGTTTACGGTCTTGTCCCGCCTCAAGGAGCCAGAGAACTCCAGTATTTACTCTAAAATGCGGGTCTATGATGGCGAATCCTTAAAAGACACTGACCCAGCCGCAAAATCCTTTCAAGAGTATCGGGATTACGCGGGCATTGACGAGGGCATGACCGGCATGTCGACCCGCTTTGCCTTTAAGGTATTGTCGGCGGTATTTAACTACGACAACGCCGAGATTGCCGCCAACCCCGTGCACTTAATGTATGTGCTGGAGCAGCGTATTCTTCGCGAGCAATTGCCGGAAGACACCCAGCGGACTTACCTAGAGTTTATCAAGGGCTGGCTCGCAGTGCGCTACGCCGAGTATGTCGGTAAGGAAATTCAAACCGCGTATTTGGAATCGTACTCAGAGTACGGTCAAAATATTTTTGATCGCTACGTGACCTTTGCCGATTATTGGATTCAAGACGAAGATTATCGCGACCCAGAAACCGGTGCAATTTTTGATCGCGGCACCTTAAATAGCGAATTGGAAAAAATTGAAAAACCCGCGGGCATTGCCAACCCCAAAGATTTCCGCAACGAAATAGTCAATTTTGTATTGCGGGCCAGAGCGCAAAACGAGGGTCGCAACCCCAGCTGGACTAGCTACGAGAAATTGCGTGAGGTCATTGAGAAAAAAATGTTCTCAAGTACCGAAGAGCTGTTGCCCGTTATTTCCTTCAACGCCAAGGCCTCAGTGGAAGACAAGCAGAAGCACGAGAACTTTGTGACGCGTATGGTTGAGAAGGGCTATACCCCGAAACAGGTCAGACTGTTGTCCGAGTGGTATTTGCGGGTTAGAAAATCGGGTTAATACTCAGTCAATGAAAGGGGCGTAATATGTCAATGATCATTGACCGCCGCCTGAATGATCGCAATAAAAACGCCAGCAATCGCCAGCGTTTTATCAGGCGTTATAAGGCGCAGCTGCGCAGATCGGTCGCCGATATTGTCGCCGACCGCTCGATTACCGACATGTCGCGGGGCGGCGAAGTTGGTATTCCGGTAAAAGATATTTCTGAACCAAAGTTTCGCGTTGGTCGCGGTGGCGACCGCGAAATGGTGCATCCCGGCAACAAGGAGTTCACTACCGGTGACCGTATAGCCAAGCCGCCTTCTGGTGGCGGTGGTGGAAGCGGCTCTGGCAGTGGCGAAGGTCAGGGCGAGGAAGGTCAAGATAACTTTATGTTCACACTCTCTAAAGAAGAGTTTATGAACCTATTTTTTGATGACCTCGAACTACCCCGCTTGGCGCGCAATGTGCTGGGCGATTCAAAGCAGTTTACCTATCGCCGCGCGGGATACACGCCAAGCGGGGTGCCCGCAAATTTGTCGGTGCCGCGCTCCCTGCAAAATGCTATGGCCAGGCGCATCGCCCTGCGCGCACCGTTGAATCGTGAATTAGCCGAATTAAAAGCGGGAGCTGGCACTGCCGAAGATATTGAGGCATTGGAAAAGCGGATTGAGCGAATTCCATTTTTAGACGAATACGATCTGCGTTTTCGTCATCGCGTAAAAGAACCCAAGCCAATTAGCCGCGCAGTGATGTTTTGCTTAATGGACGTGTCGGCGTCGATGTCGGAACAGAAGAAGGACCTGGCCAAGCGCTTTTTCACCTTGCTTTATCTTTTTCTTAGCCGTAAATACGAACACGTTGAACTGGTCTTTATTCGTCATACCTCCAATGCAGAGGAGGTCGATGAGCAGGCGTTTTTTCACGACCCCCAAACTGGCGGTACCGTGGTTATGTCTGCGCTCAATTTAATGATTGAAATCCTCGAAGATCGCTACTCGCCGAGTCAGTGGAATATCTACGGCGCGCAAGTTTCCGACGGCGATGCCTTCGGCAGTGACCCTCAGCGCAGTGCGATGCGCCTCAGCAAAGATATTCTGCCCCTGTGCAGGTATTTCGCCTACGTCGAAATTCCCGACAGCCCTAGTAGTATTACTCCGCTGGCGGCAGCCTATAGCCAAATTCGCGACACCACCTTTGCCATGAGTACGGTGATGGATCGCGGGGATGTTTACCCAGTGTTGCGGGAGCTGTTTCAGAGGGAGACTGCATGAGGCCATTGAAAGACAGTGTGTTATCGCGGGGTGGCGACTGGGACTTTGAGCTGTTGCAGCGCTACGACAAAGAAATTGGCATTATCGCCAAAGAGTTTGGCCTAGATACCTACCCCAATCAGATCGAGGTGATTGCCTCGGAACAAATGCTCGACGCCTACGCGTCTGTGGGTTTGCCAATAAGCTATGCGCACTGGAGTTACGGCAAGGAGTTTATTCAAAACGAGGAAGCCTACCGGCGCGGCCAGCGTGGCTTAGCCTATGAGCTGGTGATTAACTCCGACCCCTGTATTGCCTATTTAATGGAAGATAACAGCATGCCCATGCAGGCGCTGGTAATTGCCCATGCCTGTTACGGACACAATTCTTTTTTTAAAGGTAATTATTTATTTAAGCAGTGGACCAGCGCCGACGCCATTGTCGATTACATGGTATTTGCTCGAAAGTATATTTTTGAGTGCGAACAGCGCTACGGCGAAGAGCGCGTAGAAGAGACCTTGGACGCCTGCCACGCCTTGATGGATCACGGCGTAGACCGCTTTCATCGGCCCTCGCCACTGTCGGCAGAGGATGAGCTCCAGCGCCAGCATGAGCGTGAAGAGCATGCCTGGAAACAGTACGACGATATTTGGCGCACTGTGCCACAAAAGCCCGATGACGGCGCTAGTGCAAAAAAGAAAAAGCGCGTATTCCCTCCAGAGCCCCAGGAAAACCTGCTGTATTTTATTGAAAAATACTCGCCCACCCTTGAACCTTGGCAGCGTGAAATAGTTCGCATTGTGCGTAAGCTGGCCCAATATTTTTACCCGCAGGGTTTAACTAAAGTGATGAACGAGGGCTGGGCGACCTTTTGGCACTATACCTTGTTAAATAGCATGTACGACCGTGGTCTGGTGGATGACGGCTTTATGTTCGAAATTTTGCAGTCTCACACCAATGTGGTGATGCAGCCTGGTTTTGATCACCCCGGCTATTCAGGCATAAATCCCTATGCATTGGGCTTTGCGATGATGCGCGATATTCGACGCATCTGTGAAGAGCCAGATGATGAGGACCGAGAGTGGTTCCCAGATATTGTCAATAAAGACTGGCGCGAGGTGCTGGACTTTGCCATGCGCAATTACAAAGATGAGTCTTTTATTGCCCAGTATTTATCCCCTAAGTTGATCCGTGAATTTCATTTGTTCGCCATTGCCGACGAGCACAAGGCCGATCATTTGCGGGTGGAGGCTATTCACAATGAAGAAGGCTACCGCGAGGTGCGGCGCTTACTCTCCAAACAATATAATCGCGATGTCTTAGTGCCAGATATTCAAATTGTGCGCTACGAGCACATGGGCGACCGATCCTTGGTATTGCGTTATAACCGCTTGCGGGAGCGGCCGCTTACCGACGACGCCACGGAAGTCCTTAAGCATCTTAGTCGCCTGTGGGGTTTTAAGGTCGCCATGGAAGTATTTGAAGAAGGCAAAGGCGTTGTTGATAAAACCGAGGTCTCGCCGGTTTAAAGACTAGCCGCATGGCTAGTCTTAGTTCGTATTAGTTTCCTTCAAATTGTGCAGTCGTTTTATTCACAAATGCGTCAACGGCGCGGTGATGGTCCTTGGTGTGGTGACATTGGGACTGAACATCGGCGCAGACGTCCAAAAAGTCACTTAACTCTTGGCGTTGTGCCAGCTTCATTAGACGTTTGGTTTGTCGTAGTGCTAAAGGCGGCTTAGTCGCATAATCTCGGGCGTAAGCCTCTGCGGTGGCCATTAATTCCTCGCTAGCGACACATTCGAGTAATATCCCCATTTCTAAAGCTTCCTTGCTGTCAATGATCCGGCCGCTAAAGCTAAGTTCCGCCGCTCGTTGGTAGCCTACTAAGCGCTGCAAAAACCACGCGCCTCCGTCGCCGGGAATTATCCCTAGATTAATAAACGTCTCGCCAAAACGAGTGTGTTCACAACCTATGCGTAAATCGGCCATGCTGCATAAGTCAAAGCCCGCACCAACCGCGGCCCCGTTGACCGCGGCGATGGTTACTATTTCTGCACTGTGCATAGCCCGGGATATGCGCTGGATACCGTTGCGGTAGCTGTCGCTGATTTCCGCTTGGCTGCCGCCAAACATACCCTGCTTGTCGCGCATTTCTTTCACATTGCCGCCCGAGCTGAAGGCTTTGCCTGCGCCCGTAATAATCAGGGTGGAAATCGCTTTGTTGGCATTGGCCCAGGCAATGGTGTTGCACAAATCGTTGATCAGGTTTGTGCCGGTGAGAGCGTTGCGGAGGTCGTCGCGTTCAAAGCGGAGAGTGGCATAACCAGCGTTGACGGAGAGTGATGCGTCTATGAGTGTAGGTGTTGGGTTCATATTTGTTTCCACATTTGACGGTTTTTGGGAAATTAGGTCGCTTAATTCTGTCTGCCACGCAGTATATCAAAGCTGAAGTCGATCTTAGTGTCTGTGTCGCAGCGTTTGTGGCTAGGGGTTGGCCTTGTTTTTGCTTTAACCCTTATGGCTAAGCGGTAAAACGTGATGTTGCATGCTTGGTGGCCACTTTTCGTGCATTGATTTATTTGGTTTTTACGTAGCATAACACCGGATGTTACGAAAAGTATCTTGTGTGCTATTAAGAATAAAAGGTGATTTATGAGCAAAGTATTTACTGATCAGCTTGCTGCCTTGCCGTTGTCCCAGGTATTTATCCGTCTATTACCTAGTGGGGCTTATGTGGCAGCAATTGCGCTAGAAGGAAGGGTGTTAAATATCTATGAAAATGAAGAGATGCCCCTGAAAAGGTGCTCTTTAGATGAAATTTTGCAATATTTAATGGCTTGCGGCTGCCCTCGCAAATCATTTGTCGGCGATGCTGGCGGTGAGATAGATGCACTGGCTAGACTTGTGATAGCTGAGCCGCTACTTGTACATGCCGCAATGTGAAAATTGGTGACATATTCGTGCAAATACTGAAATAGTTCTAATTTGGACTGCCCTGCGCCGTCCTGGCGCAAGCGAGTAGCACTGAACTTGGGGTGAAGCGCTTTAGAGACTAAACTATAACTGTGGGAAAAAGGCGCGCAGTATCAATTTGGCTTGACGTCAAGCGTGCCTAACAATATACCGTGGGGTAACAGTTCCAATCTAAAGTGGCCGCTTTTTGATAGTGGAATGTTTAGTTCCTGGGGCGTATTAGACTGGAGTTGAAGTGTTTCATCATAACCTTGCAATTTCAGTTGTTCTGGCCGATTACTGTGCATAACAAGAATAAGCCTCTGTCCCTGATCTAGCACGATTGCTTTAGGGCCGTCTATAAGTTGGCCGTCGACAAGTTGCCAGCTCACACGGTAGTCTGCCTTTTCTTGGAAGTCCGAACGTAAAAATCCTATGGCATAAACTGCAATCGCAAGTGCGGCAAGTGAATAAATCATCTTGCTGTTCATGGGCGTCACCCCTCTCTGAACGTCGAGGATGTTAAAACATCCACAATAATAGAAATCGCTGGCATTGAGAATGCTTCGTGCCATAAATCGTATATGCTATGATAAGCCACTGATTTTGTTTTGTTTTGTTGAGTCTAAATGAGCGCTATTTGCCTGTGTACTTCGCGTAACGGCATTTTTGGCAACTAAAATTGCCATGGCGAGTCATTATACCTACTGACAAGGCTGGTTTCGTTCCGACAACGAACGGTGTATAGGTATCGTGCGGCTATACTCTGCTTTGGTTCTATAAAGTGTAAAGAGGCAATTGAGTGATTGAAGCGCTGAAGATAATTATCACCACGTTCAAGATGAGGTTCCTGTCTTTTGTCTTGTTGCTCTTTGTTGTTCTTACCGTATTAATGATCCCAGTGTCTGATCGTAATGTTCGCATAAAGGAAGAGCGCCAACTAGAAAATCATTTGCGCAATGCTGTCGACGAACGCAGCAAAGCGTTTATGGCGAGTATTGAACGTTTGAAAAGGGATACCTTATTCCTCGCAGGGACACCGCCGATACAAGGTATTATTAGGGCGAAAAACAATGGCGGAATTGATCCTCAGGTAAATAATGCTACGGAAGTCTGGGAACAGCGCTTGCAAGAAATTTTCTCCGCTTATTTGGAGATTCAGCCCGGCGTCCAGCAAGTTCGCTATATTGGTGTTGCCGATCAAGGGCGTGAATTGGTTCGTGTCGACAGAAAAGGGCAGAAGATAGCCGTGATTGGCGCTGCGCAATTACAACAAAAAGCTGACCGCGATTATTTCTTTGAATCACTTAACAGAGCGCTTGGCGAAGTTTACGTATCAAAAATTGATCTTAATCGTGAATTCGGTGAAATAGAAATTCCTCATATCCCAACCTTAAGACTTGCTACTCCTGTTTTCGACAAAGCCGGTAGTGCTTTTGGAGTGCTCGTCATAAATGTAAATTTGCTCGATATTTTTGCAACGATAGGTGCAGATTTTTCGTCAGACGAGAATGTGTATCTTGTTAACTCTGACGGCGATTTCCTTATGCACCCGGAGGCTGGTCGCGCTTTTGGCTTTGAATTGGGTGCACCGTTTCGCTGGCAGGATGAGTTTGATAGAACGTTCAGTAGCAAAGAAAATAAATTATATCGAGTAAGTGATGCCGCGCTATTTTATATCGCGGCCCGTGAAAATTATTATGATGGCGATCACTCCTTGGGCGTGGCGGTTTTAGCACCCGAAAGTGTCGTAGATCAAACAGTGGCTGCGGCGCGAACATATAATCTTATTATATTGGTTAGCTTATTGTTTATTACCTTGGTGTTTTTGTACCTCATGGCAATAAATATCCGGCGCCGAGAAGAATCTGCGCGACAGAACTCGTCAATGGCTGCCATAGTTGAGGGGTCTAATGACGCCATTGTGAGTGAGACGGTTGACGGTGTTATTCATAGTTGGAACGATGCCGCTCAGCGGATGTTTGGCTACGCAACGGAACAAGTTGTCGGTAAGACGATGAACAGCTTGGTCGTACCTGAAGACTTGGAAGACGAAGCGGTCATGCTTCGGAAAAGAGTTTTCAATGGTGAAACGATTCCCAATTTTGAGACTCATCGTCGTGATCAGGATGGTGAAGTTATTTATGTGTCGATAACCGTTTCTCCCGTTAAGGACGCTAACGGAAGAATATTTGCCGCTGCTAATATTATTCGCGATATTAGTGATATGAAGGCAGCGCAGGCACAATTAGTTGAAATGAATCATCGCTTAGAAGAGCAAGTTGCCGCACGGACAAGTGAGCTCGAAGCGTCTGGGGTGTTACAGGATGCTATTTTAGCAAACGCAGGCTACGCGATTTTTGCAAACAAACCTGATGGCACTATAACGCTTTTTAATCCAGCGGCAGAAGCGATGCTTGGTTATAGCGCCAGTGAAATGGTAAATAAGCAGACCATGCAGGTAATGTTTATTAAAGAAGAAATAGAAGCTGAATTAAAAAGATTGGCGCAGTTAGATCATAAAACGTTGATAGATAGTAATGGCAAGCTTATTACTCAAGATGTGAATTATGAAAAGGAATGGACGTTTATTCGCAAAGATGGAGCGCGAATACCTGTATTGCTGAAAAGTAACACTTTGTACGATAAGGAAAATAAGGTAAGCGGCTATATAGGTATTGCTCGAGACCTTACCTTGCAGAAGCAACAACAAGCTGAGCTGATGAAAGCAAAGGCAATGGCTGAAGAGGCGAGTAAGACCAAGGGCGAGTTTTTAGCGAATATGAGTCATGAAATTCGCACCCCAATGAATGCTGTGTTGGGAATGCTGAATTTATTAAAATATACCGACATGACCAATCGGCAGTTAGATTATGTCTCAAAGGCCAGCGGTGCTGCCGAAGCGCTATTGGGCATCATTAACGACATTCTTGATTTTTCTAAAATAGAAGCTGGAAAACTATTACTTGAAAAAAGACCGTTTTCTATTGATGAAATATTAAAGGATATCGCTGTTATCCTGAGTATGAATATTAGCGATAAGAATGTTGAAATACTTTTCAATATCGACCCTGCGGTGCCCAAAACCGTGCTGGGTGATTCATTGCGCATAAAGCAAATTCTAATTAACTTGGCGGGAAATGCCGTTAAATTTACCGAGCAAGGTGAGGTAATGCTTTCGGTTTTTGTACAGCATGAACGCAGTAATAGCATGGTGCTGGGGTTTAAAGTCAGCGATACCGGAATCGGTATGTCGGCCGATCAGCAAAAACGGGTTTTTGAATCTTTTACTCAGGCCGAAGCGGCTACGACACGACGGTTTGGCGGAACTGGGCTTGGCCTGGTGATATGCCAGCGATTAATTCGGCTGATGGGTGGCGAATTAGAAGTCGAAAGTGAAGTGGGCAAAGGCAGTACTTTTTCGTTTTCTCTTATTATTGAGCCGGTAGACGATGGTTCGCAGCGCGAGCCTGCGCGGCGGGCACTGCCGGTTGAATACGAAAATCTGCGTTTACTCGTTCTGGACGATAATGCGCATGCCCGAGAGATTATTTCTGGCATTTGTCAAAATCTTGGTTGGGAAGTCGAAGAGGCGGAAAGCGGCAATATTGGTTTGGAGCTGATTAAGCAGAGTCTCGTTGAAGCTAAGCCCTATGATATTGTTTTTATCGATTGGATGATGCCGGGTTTAGACGGCTGGCAGACCGCAAGTGCTATTCAAGCGCTTTGTGCAGACACCCTAAGCCCACGGCTTGTGATGGTAACGGGGCACGCTAAAGAGGTTTTTGAGCAGCAGGAAGACGCCATCAGCACAGCGCTTGATGGTTTCTTGATGAAACCGGTCACCGCTTCGGATATATACAATACAATTATAGAGGCATTGGCAGATAAATCGGCCGTGCACAAAACGGGTATACAGCAATCGAAAGCGACTAATGATGGCCTTGTTGGTATGCGTATACTCTTGGTGGAAGATAATATTACTAATCAGCAGGTCGCGCGGGAGCTGCTCGCAATCGAGGGTGCAGAGATAGTCGTGGCTGATAATGGTCAAATTGCCTTGGACAGTATTCGGCATGCGAAGCTGCCATTTGATGCGGTATTAATGGATATTCAGATGCCGGTGATGGACGGCTATACGGCGACTCGGGAGATTCGCGAAACCTTAAAATTGAACTATTTACCCATTGTCGCAATGACCGCTAATGCAATGCCGGCAGATCGCGCTGCCTGCTTAGCGGCGGGAATGAATGATCATATTGGTAAACCCTTTGATTTGGCTGAGCTAGTCACGGTATTGCAAACCGTCTGCGGTCGCGCTAAGTCGAATCCGCAGGGTGACGCAGCAAATAAAAGTGAAGGGCGGGCAGACCTTCCGGAAGCTCCCATTGGCTTTGCATTTAAAGAGGCCTTGTTGCGTTTAGGTAATAATCGGGAGTTATATGCAAGTCAGGCGCGGATGTTTGCGAGTCGACACCGTGATGATCTTGGCAAAGTTCTTTTATTAATTCAAAAGGGTAATAGACCGGGCGCTGTTCGAGAGCTACACACTTTGCGGGGTGTGGCAGGAACATTGGGTGCGCAGGCGTTAGCGAGCCGACTCTCTGAGCTTGAAATGGCGGCGAAGGGCCTCGTTGAAGTTCCGGTTATTGAGACCCTGCTAAACGCTACCGAAGTGCATCTCGAAGAAGCTTGTGAGGTCATGCTTAAACTTGCGGACTCGTTAGCGTCGCCGTCACGGGATGAGACGCCTCCACCTTTAATCGATGAGGAAATAAGCGCCAAGCTTGATGAGTTTGGACGCCTTCTTAAAGACAGTAATATGGGTGCTTTAGACAGTTTTGAGAGTTTACGTGCTATATTTGCAGGCGATAGCGAACCAGCGATTAAGGTGCGGGAAGCCATGGCGAGTCTTGATTTTGGCGCAGCGCTAGAGGCTTTAAATATGATGAGGGATAACTGATTTTTACGGTAATGTATTTGATCACAAAGCTATGCACAATATCAGGTTATGGTTATGAGTGAACTTAAACCCGCGCTGACATCTGGGTTGATCTCCGGCACGTTGGTATCAGAGCGCCCTCGGCTATTGGTGGTTGATGATCAGCCGGTCAATATTCAGGCGCTCTATCAGGTCTTTGCTAAAGATAGTGAAGTGTTTATGGCCACGAATGGTCAACAGGCAATTGACGTGTGTCGGCAAAAGCGGCCAGATTTAATTCTGCTTGATGTGCTGATGCCGGATATGGACGGAATAGAAGTTTGTAAAATACTCAAGGCAGACGCCGAGACTCAGAATATACCCATAATCTTCGTCACCTCTCAAGACAGTCCTGAAGAAGAGACGCGTGGCTTGGAAGTGGGGGCGGTTGATTTTATTACCAAGCCAGTGAACCCTGCTGTGGTGCGTGCTCGGGTAAAAACACATTTAACGCTAAAGATGCAATCAGATGCGTTGCGGGCACTGGCGTCGATTGATGGCCTGACTCGTATCCCTAATCGGCGTTTCTTTGACGAGCGCTTAGATGCAGAGTGGCGCGCGTGCCGTCGAGGCGGAAATTCGCTTTCAGTCATTATGATCGATGTCGACCATTTCAAAAAATATAACGATCATTACGGTCATTTGGAGGGGGATAATTGCCTGAAGCGCGTGGCGAGCGCGCTTGCGGAGAGCAATTGGCGAGGCCGAGATTTAGCGGCGCGGTATGGTGGGGAAGAGTTCGTTTGTCTAATGCCTGAAACCGATCTTGCCGGTGCGATGAACAAGGCAGAAAGCCTGCGTTTGCAAATAGAAAATTTAGCGATGCCGCATTCGGAGTCTGCTAATGCTGATATGGTCACCATTAGTGTCGGTGTAGCGACTACTGTGCCGAGTGAGGGTGAGTCCGAAGAAGTTTTGCTGGGCGCTGCGGACGAGCAATTGTACAAGGCAAAGCAAACCGGCCGTAATCGGGTGGTAGGTATCGCGCTTAGCTAAACGATGCGGTGTATAGCGGTAACTTAAGATCATATTTCAGTTGGTCGGCCAAAGTAGTAGCCTTGAAAATAGTCGATGCCCATTCCGGCGCAGGCATCGGCAACGGCCTGACTCTCGACACCTTCCGCTAGGGTGGATATACCCATATCCTGCACCATCGCATTAAGAGACGAAAGTAGCTTGTGATGTACAGAATGCTGATCGCCAGCGCCTCTTACTAAGCTGATGTCGAATTTGAGAATGTCCGGAGGCGCTTCGGCTAGCTCTAATAGGCGGGCTTGGCCAGCGCCAAAGTCATCGTAGGCCAAGTTGATGTCCAAATCCCTTAAACCAGCACGAATACGCCGCATAATGTTTAGGTCGGTTATTGCGGCTTCGTGAACTTCGAAAATTAAACGTAGGTCTGGGTATTGGCGCCGCAGCCTGTGTAAGCCAGCAAGTAGTTTGTCTGGCTCTTGACACTCCAGTGGGTGGCAGTTGAAAAACAGTGGTGTACGGATATTGGCACTTTTGGCTTGAGCAAAACTGCGCTGACGAAACAGCTCGCTGAGTTCAATTTCTTTGCCCATTTGCGCTGCGATAAAAAACAGCTCAGAGGGGTTTTCGTTTAGGGCTGGATGTCGTCCTCGGCCCAATAGCTCGTGGCCAAAGATATTTCCTTGATGGTCCATTATCGCTTGCTGGTAGCTTGTTACTTGGGCTTTGGTTAATAGCGTTAAGAACTCGCTGCCAAGAACGGGAAAATTGCTGGGCAGTGTGCGATGTGAAATTCTGGTGTGGTCATCGCAATCTGTGTTTGCGGCTAAATTTCCTTGTTTCCGGCAATATTCAACACCGGCAAAGTGCACTACATCGCCAGGTTTTAGCGGCGTGGTTTGGCTAATGCGTTGGCGATTGACAAAACTGCCGTTGGTACTGCCGACGTCGGTGAGAGCTGGTTTGTCATTGATTAACTCTAGGCGGGCATGACGGCGAGAGAGTGCCGCATTGTGAATGACAATATCATTGTCGGCACCGCGACCGATAGACGTGGCTTGTGCGGCAAAGGGTATTTGCTGTGGGAAATCGGAGCTTCTACTAAAGCTTTCTAAATAATAACAACTATCCATATTATGACTTATCCGCTTTGCATGGGTCCGTCGCTGTGGGCGCGCCAAAAGTAGCAATCGCAATAAATATAACCGAGGCGACGGTCTAGGTCATGCCTACCGGAGCCGTTAAAATGGGCAGGGACAGTGCACGTTAATTGGCTCAGCACTTATTGGGTGGCGAAACACAATATTGTCGGCATGGAGCAGTAAGCGCGCGGCCATGGCCTGGGTCTGAGGTGTGCCATACAAGTCGCAGCCTAAAATGGGGTGCCCTAGCGCCTGGCTGTGGATGCGAAGCTGGTGGGTTCGACCGGTTTGCGGGGTAAACTTAATGCGACTGCGAGGTGGGTTATCCAGACGTTCTAAAACCTGATAATGACTTTGCGCCTGCTTGCCGGTGGCAAAGCAAATCTTTTGCAGAGGGAAGTTTGCCAGATCTTTGGCAATAGGCGCTTCTATATAGCCCGTGTCACGTTGTACGTGACCGGCTACTACGCTGATATAGGTTTTTCCAATGCTACGCTGCTGAAATTGCGCGGTCAGCTTGGCGTTTGCGAGCTTATTCAGGGCAATAATCATAAGGCCTGAGGTGCCTAAATCGAGGCGGTGGGCCAGTGTGGCAGTCGGAAATTGTTGAACTAGGCGATAGTGAACCGAATCCTTATTGAGCGGATTTTTGCCCGACAGGCTAAGTAGGCCGCTGGGTTTATTTATCAGCAAGATGTGCTCATCTTGCATCAGAATACTGATCTTTTCTGCGCAAGGCGGGGCAACGAAGTTATCTGCTAAAGTAGGAACTGAGGTAGGCATAAACCGGTGGCGACTTGGCGGAATGGTTGGCCATGACTGGCCAAATTAATTTGACAGTATACGGGATTCACTCGGCGAATACTTAGCGGCTTGAGGCTGCCAGTTACCTAGCGCTTTTACACGACAGCATCTAGCGGAAGTAGAGGCGCTCTTGCTATGATCGACGCGGCGCACGGGCATGTATTGGGGGGTGTCATAAATCACTCAGGCTAGTCTGCGCGTTGAAGTACCAGTATTTTTGCTGGTCTTTACTATTATTTATGCGGGGAAAGCGTTATGAATAAGAACTTGGGTTTGGCAGCAGTTCTGATGGCTGCAGTATTACCTGTGTCTGCACTGGCTCAGACGGCGACAATGTATGTTACTGGTCAGTTTGGTAAAACCAGTTACGATTTGGACAGCGGTTCTAATGTTGATGACGAAGACAATGGTTATACCATGGGCATTGGTGTGCGTATGGGGCCGAATGTCGCGATTGAGGGCGGCTATGTTGATTTAGGTGAAGTGTCAGGTAATTCATCTACGCTAGAGACTACTGGCGCATTTGCAGGATTGGGCCTGTTTATTCCGTTACAGCCAGGTTTTGAGTTGACTGGACGCGCAGGTTTAATAGCTTGGGATCAAGATTTCAAAACGCCACTAAGTACAATGAGTGACGATGGCACTGATATCTATTTTGGCATTGGCGCGGCCTTTCAGGTGAGTCGCGAACTTCATCTTACCGTTGGCTTTGACCGTTACGATATTGACGACACTGATGTCGACATGCTGTCTTTGGGAGCGAAGTTTTACTTCGCAATGTAAGACAGAGCTTAAACCTAATACAGGCACTTTGCTGCCTGTATTAGGTGCTCAGATAGTGAATACTTAATTGCAGTTGGTGTTGAGTTTTAATGTCTTAAACACCACGGAATTATGATCTTCTAAGCTTTTTTCTGGCTCCTCAGCAAGGCTGAGTTTAGGAAAACGCTTAAATAGCTCACTTAGTGTTAAGTACAATTGGCGTTTAGCAAGTGCTGCGCCAATGCAAAAGCGTGGCCCGTAGCCAAAGAGCACATCGGGTTCGAATACGCGGCGAACATCCAGCTTCTCTGGCTCGTCGTAATACTCGGGGTTGTGATCTTTGAGGTGGGGCATCATTAAAATCATCTGCCCTTTTTTCACTTCTTGGCCAAGAAGCGCCATATCTGCTGGGGCATAGCGAGCAAAGCCCATTTTAGAGTTGCCTGACCAGCGCATTATTTCGCTAAAGGCATTCGAGAAAGCATCAGCCGACTCTAGTGCTAAGGGAATTTGATCGGGGTTTTTTAGCAGGGTATAAACCGACCACTGCTGGGCTACCAGCGTGGTGTCTGCGCCAGCGCCAATTAGCGCCAAAATTAACGTAATAATATCCCACTCATTAAATTTCTCATTCTCAGCTTCAATTTTAAGTAGGGTGCTGAGAAAGTCGCCGTCTACAGGGTCCTTGCGGCGCTCGGCTATTACCTCTTGCAGAATATCGATGGCTTTATTACTGTCGTCTTGCGCGCGTAGCCTGCGCTCTTCAGAAATGGTTGGATTCCATGTCTCGGTAAACGTCATGGTTACCCGCTTCATCGCGGGCCAATATTTTTCTGGTACGCCGATCATGGCAGTTATCGAGATAAAGGGAATATGCCTCGCGACTTCCTCGATATAGTCAAAACTCTCAGGCTCGCCAATCTCATCAAATAGCTTTTTAACATGAGGCTCAAGGCGGCGCTGAATATTCTCAACGACGTTGCGCGAAAATGCTGGTGCGGTGATGCGGCGAACCAAACGATGATGGCCTTGATCGGCTAGCAGGCTGTGGCCAACCAGGGCTTTTTCGAAATTATTCCAGTTTTCTTCAGTGGGACGCGGTGGTGCAAATTCCCAGTCGTAGAAATCTGAGGAGAGGTATTCCCGCTTCCAGCAGTCCATGATGTCGGGCATTTGGGTCATAATCCACGCCTGCCACGGGGCATACCATACGAGGGGGCCGCGTTCGGCTATTGCGAGGCATTGCGGCCCGGGATTCTCGCTGTATGCCTTTGATGTCGGGTCGAATAAGGTTTCGATCGGGGCTAATTCTGGCAGCGATTGGGGCATACTGGCTATCCTCGTATTATATTTGTTGGAACTGACGAGCTTATACGCGAACGGAAGTCGCGATGTTTTTGTCCTAAAAAATATACTACAGTGTAATTATGCTCACAAGTTAATTTTTTATCATGGGGCTTGGCCGGTATAGGCTAATGTGCAAAAATATAATTTAGTGTTAAGTATCAATTGCTTGCATGTGGTCTGAAGCGCGTTATTGGCAGGCTCCGGGTTTCGTAAGTATATTTCCCAGTTACTGAGATAGTTCACATAGCTACACTCTTTGTAGTAGTGGGCTGTTTGTTAAAAAATTCAGGGGAATGCATGAAGGGGCAGGACGCGGTCAATGATTTACTGTCACGTACAAAGGCGATTGTAGAGACAATCGTAGATGGCGTGATTACGATTAGTGATCGCGGCTTAATTGAAACCGTTAATCCTGCGGTAGAGAAAATATTTGGCTACCGTCTAGATGAGCTCAGTGGTCAAAATGTCTCAATGTTGATGCCAAACCCCTATCAACGTGAGCACGACAGCTACCTTAGTAATTATCTTAGTACCGGCGAAAAGAAAATTATTGGTATTGGTCGCGAGGTCACTGGCCGACGCAAAGACGGCAGTACCTTCCCTCTAGAATTGGCTATTAGTGAAATGGAGGTGAATGGCCAGCGTATGTTTACTGGCATCGTCCGGGATATATCGCTGCGCAAGGCCACTGAAGAGAAGCTCCGTGAATTGTTGACGCGCACCAAGGCAATTCTCGACACCATTGTCGATGGTGTTATCACCATTAGTGATCGCGGTTGTATTGAGACGGTTAACCCTGCGGCCGAAAAAATATTTGGTTACCGTTTAGATGAGCTTAGCGGTAAGAATGTTTCGATGCTGATGCCCGACCCGTATCGGCATGAACACGATCAATACTTAAAGAATTATCTTCATACCGGCGAAAAGAAAATTATTGGTATTGGTCGAGAGGTTACTGGTCTTCGGAAAGACGGCACCACGTTTCCATTGGAATTGGCCATTAGCGAGATGGAAGTCAACGGTCAGCGCATGTTTACCGGCATTGTTCGGGATATTTCAGAACGTAAAGAAACCGAAGAAAAGCTCCGAGAGGCGATGCGCAGAGTGCATGAGCAGCGTATTAAAGATGAATTTATTGCCACGGTAAGTCATGAACTGCGAACGCCGTTAACGTCAATCAAGGCATCGTTAGAGCTGATTATAGGTAAGGCTGTGGCCAAGGGGTCCGATCAGGAAAAAATGCTCATTACCATCGCCCACAAGAACAGTGATCGTTTATTGTTATTGATTAATGATATTTTAGATATTTCTAAAATTGAATCTGAAAAAATGAAATTAAATTTTAGACGAGTACGATTGCATTCGTTTTTAGAAACTGCGATTTCTGACAATCAGGCTTATGCCGAAAAGCATCACGTCAAATTTGTGTTAATAGATTGTCCAAGAAATCTCCATATTTATGTGGACCCAGATCGCCTTATGCAGGTGATGAGTAATTTAATGTCGAACGCGGCAAAGTTTTCTCATCAGAACTCACAAATAGAGATTGAAGCTAGGCGCAGGGATGATGGCATCCGGATTACGGTGCGCGATTATGGCCCTGGCATTCCCCTCGATTTTCAGAACAGAGTATTTGAAAAGTTCACCCAGGCGGATACCTCAGATAAACGCGAAATGAGCGGCACCGGCTTGGGCTTACATATTTCCAAAGCCATTATTGAGCGACATCATGGTGAGCTTTCTTTTGACACGGTGGTTGGCAAAGGCACAGAATTTCATGTTGATTTAAAACAACAATTACAGAGGCAGGGTAGCCCTCAATGACGACATGCCCAGAGCTTGAACGAGTTTTGTATATTGAAGATGAGCCAGATATTCGCTTGGTGGCGGAGATTGCTCTGCGTCAAGTTGGTGGCTTAAATGTCATCACTTGTGCCGGTGGCGAAGAAGGTTTGAGTTTAATTCACGACTTTATGCCGCAGTTAATTATTCTTGATGTGATGATGCCCGGCATGGACGGTCCGCAAATACTTTGTAAACTTAGAGATATGCCGGAGTTTAAAACGACGCCGGTGGTGTTTATTACTGCAAAAGTTCAAGCCGATGAAGTGGAGCAATTTAAACGCCTTGGCGCAGCAGACGTGATAAGCAAGCCTTTTAACCCGATGACCCTGGCCGACGATGTGCGGGCAATATGGGCGGCGTGTTATGAGTGACCGCGAGTTAAACGAAAAGCCAAGTGTCGACGCTCAGCTGGCGACGCTGCAGGCGGAGTATATTGCTAATTTATACGAACGGGTGTTACCCGTTTTAAGCCTGTGGCAGGATTATATTGCTAGCAATTATTCGCCGGAATTGTTGCGCGATGTTTACCGGAAAGTGCATGCAATCGCGGGAACCTCAAGTATTTTGAATGTTAAACCGATAGATCGCTTAAGTAATCAAGTACAGATAAAAATTCAAACCGTATTACAGGCCGCTGACATTGAAACGACGCTAATCGCAGAGATTGCTCTGACCTTAAATGAGATCCTAGATGTGGCGAAGTCGGGCGATATTAATGCCCCACCAATTAATTTAAATACTTGATCTTACTGTATTGAGCTGCACAAATAAGGCGGGCCTCAAGTCGCAAGTTGATGGCGATCTTGGCCTAAGCGCTGTGCATACGTTACTATCTCTGCTTTGACGAAATATTGGGGTGGATAATTGCCAGTGACACAGCTTGGACGCCGTGAGCGTAAGAAGAAGGCCGTTCGGGAGAATATCTCGGAACAGACCCTGCGCCTTATCGCGCGTTACGGGGTAGAAGGCATCACTATTGATGCTATTTGCGACTGTGTCGATATTGCCAAAAAGACGTTTTACAATTATTACGCATCCAAACACGATTTAATGGTTGATATATGCCAGTCTGAGTTGTTGCAGCGTACCGATGACTTGGTGAGTGAGGCGATTGCTACATCCGGCGATTTAGCGGAACAGCTCGATTATATTCTTGGAATTTTGGCGACACGCAATAGTACCGCTAGTAAGTTAGAGCGCGAGTTAATTGCTTATTTAGTGGGTTCCTTGTCGACTAATTTAAGTCAGGGGGCGGGCCAATTGGCATTTATGAATAGCTATTTTTATCGGCTATACAGCAATAGCCAATCTCAGTTAAAGCCTGGGATCACCCCCGAGTTCTGTGCAGAAATGACGGTGGGAATGGCGAATGCCATTACCCTCAATTGGCTACACGATGATAATTACAACACCCAAGAGCGCTTCTCCCAGTTGCGAGATTTTATTGTAAGTAGCATGCTCGCCGAGCCTTAAGGCGCGGTATTCGGCCATGGCGTCAAGTGTGCTGTGGTTTGGTCGGCATGGCGCTAAGGCTTGGCGGTATGCCCATTTTTTCCGCGCGACTGAAACTCTTCCTAAATAGCCGCGAGCCCAGTGTTTTAGGCTATCTCCGTCTCTGTGAGGCGCATTGCTTCGCCTCGGATTAATGATCCGTAATTCAATTTTTACAAACCTTGCTTGACCTGCAAATGGAAACCGTATACTTTTTTTACACCACGGTTACCTTTTTGGCTTATCCTTATTGGAAAGTTCATGTTTCGCAGGAGAGATAGTATGAGTAAGCGGTATGACAAGCCTATTCCACTGGGTTGGTTTGCCATTGGATATTCTGCAGAGCTCGCGGTGGGCGATGTGAAGCCATTGCGCTATTTTGGCCGGGACTTAGTGTTATTTCGCACAGAATCAGGTGAGGCCACGCTGTTAAATGCGCATTGCCCGCATTTGGGCGCTCACTTGGGCCATGGCGGCGTTGTTAAGGGCGAGAGCATCAGCTGCCCATTTCATGCATGGGAGTTTAATGGCGAGGGTTATTGTACCAAGGTGCCCTACGCCAAAAATATGCCGCCAAAGGTCGACGGTAAACAAGCTATTGGCCGCTACCCCGTTACTGAACGCAATCAAATGATCTGGGCTTGGTATCACCCAGAAGGCGCCGAGCCGAGTTTTGAGGTGCACACCATTGCCGAGTTGCACTCACCGGAGTGGACGGACGTCGACACCTTCGAGTGGGAAATTAATTCGATTATTCAGGAAACCGGTGAAAACGCCGCAGATATCGCGCACTTTGTTACCGTACACAACTCACCAGAAATGCCTCAGGGTGTGGTGACGATGAATGATCACACTCGCTGTACGCTAATGGACAGTAAGCAAGAGGCGATGGACGAATTTGGCAATATTGATCGCAGTGGCCAGAGCTATGATGAGGGCCGCTTAGAAGCTTGGTCCTATGGTCCTGGGCTCACCTATCAAAAATTCTCGCGGCTGTTTGATGTCGTGATGATGGGCACAATCACCCCAATTGACGACCAAAACATCCATATGCGCTTTTGTTTCACTCTGCCTAAGCAGCAGAGCGATGAGCACACACTTTATGCCAATGCCTTCCGCGATGAGATCGTGCATCAGGTGAATCAGGATATTCCTATTTGGGAAAATAAGGTCTATCTCGAAGAGCCGACACTTTGCGATGGTGATGGTCCAATTGCCAAATACCGCAAGTGGTTCAAACAGTTTTATGTTGCTTAAGCTCGGTCAAACCCTAATCAATAATAACGAGGAAGTACTATGACTACGCCTGTTTCGCCCGTAACGGTTCCCGGAGAAATCCTCAACTGGCCAATGTTGAAAATCAGTTATTTAACGGATCCAGCCAATATCGCGGCTTTGTTACCGCCCGGAATTTCACCGGGAAAAAGTCCAAAAGTCACTATAACCATCTACAATTTTCCGGTGTTGAACGAGCCCGAATACGGCTGCGTGGTCAATGTTGATGCGATATACAATGGCATAGAGGGTGAATACACCCTCGGCATTGGCATTGACCAGGAAGCCGCAATTTTTGGTAGCCATGAGCGCTGGGGGCAGCCTAAATTTTACGCTGAAACCAAATATTTCCGCCTTATGGATACGATTTCTGCCAGCGTCACCCACCGCGGTTACACGTTCTTGGAATACCGCGGAAAGGTCAGCGGCGTGGGTGAAATCCCCCCTGAGTTTGAAACCAATGAGTGGTGGATAAAATGTTTGCGCGGTGTTGATATGACCAAGACCGACTATGATTTTCCGCCCCATGTTGTTCGCGTTTACAGTAAATATGGCACGGCTTTTGTCGAAAAACTCGAGGGTAATTTACGCTTGAACGACAGCCCTTGGGACCCAGTGGCGAGTCGTTTGCCACCGCGTAGCGAGCCGCAAGCTCATTTGTGGACACCGGTGTTTTTAGACCGTCAAATTACCTTAGAAGGCCCGCTGGATGAGGAAGGTTTTCACCCCTTTGCCGACACTATAGGTGGATCTCGGTGGCCGGGTGAAAATGGTGGACCGATAAGAAGCTAAGCGCTTTAGCTGGAACGAGCGGTTTCTGAACGCTGTTTGATTACCACATAGTGTGGAGCAAACAGCGTTCAGCGCTCAATACCGAAGGGGCTTAATACTGAGACTCAGGCATATCGATGACAATGCCATCCATTTCGTCGGTGAGGATTACCTGGCAGCTTAGGCGGCTCGTTTCCTTGGGCTCAAGGACGCAATCGAGCATATCGACTTCTGTGCTGTCTGCTGGGCTGACTTTAGCCACCCAAGCTGGGTCAATGTAGCAGTGGCAGGTGGCGCAGCTGCAACAGCCGCCGCATTCGCCAAGAATACCATCGATACCGTTGTCAACCGCAGCCTGCATAACGCTGGTGCCAGCTTCGGCGTGAACTTCTTTGGTTTCACCGTCGTGAGATTTGAAAATAATTAAAGGCATGTCTTTCTCTCTTACTTGATATTAATTGGTAAAGGCGTCTTTGATGTCGATTGAATCGTCAGCAAGTTTTATAGGGTCGGCAGTTTGCCCAGTGCTCAAGGCACGCTTAGTGGTCATAAACTCCTTGGGACGGTTGATTGCATCTACCGCAATTAAGCGTCCTTCACAGAGGTAAAAGGCAGCAAAGCTGCGGCTGTTTTCACTGTCGCCGCGAATAATGACTTGGTCAAAGCCTTGCGACAAGCCCGCAATTTGCAGTTTTAAATCATATTGATCAGACCAGAACCAGGGCAGTGCATTGTAGGCCTCAAGCTTACCGCAGATGGTTTTAGCGGCAATCTTTGCTTGGTCTGTGGCATTTTGCACTGACTCAAGGCGCAGTTTACGCTGGTAAATGGGATTGTAGTGATTAGTGCAATCGCCTGCGGCAAGAATATCGTGGTCATTGGTGCGTGCATGTTCATCAACCACAATGCCATTATCGATTGTTAGGCCCGCTGCCTCAGCGATTTCAATATTGGGTATTACGCCAACGCCAATAATGACGAGGTCGGCGGGTATGGTAGTGCCGTCACTGAGACGGACGCCGTCCACATGCTGCTCACCCGTAATGGCGTCTACGCCAGCATCGGTGCGAATATCGACACCTTCTTCGGTGTGGACGCGGGTGTAGAACGCGGAGACTTCCGGTGCGGTAACACGCTGTAGAACGCGGCTCATTGCCTCAATAACCGTGACCGACATACCAATTTTGCGCAGCGATGCCGCTGTTTCTAAGCCAATATAGCCGCCGCCAATAATGACCGCCGATTTACCTTTGCCGGTAAATTTGTGGGTTTGTTTAACGTCGTTAAGGTCGCGCATATAAAATACGCCAGCCAACTCGCTGCCCTTAAAGGGAATTTTTCGTACTCGTGCACCGGTGGTAATCGCCAGTTTGGTGTAGGCAATCTCAGCATCGTCCTGCAGGATGATCTTCTTGGCGTCGCGATCTATACGGCTCACTCTGCAGCCGAGTAGGAGGTCGATGTTGTTTTTTTCGTAAAAATTGGCGGCGCGAATCAAAAGCTCGTCTTCTGCTTTCTCGCCAACAAAGAAAGCTTTTGATAGTGGCGGGCGGTGGTAAGGCATGTATGGCTCGTCACCGACGATAGAGATTTTTCCCTCCCAACCCTCTTGGCGCAGGCTAGAGGCTAGTTGGGCTGCAGCGTGGCTTGCGCCAATGATTATACAATGTTCACTCATAAACATATTCTCGCTTGGTTTTGTTCAATTTTGGTGTGGCATTGCCGCACTATTGGTATTGCGGTAAATCCTTGTTATTGACCGCTGAACGCCGCAGGGCGTTTTTCGGTGAACGCCGCGAGGCCTTCGTCAAAATCTTTGCTACGGCCAGCTATTTTTTGCTGTTCGCGCTCACTGTCTAAGGTCAGCTCCCAGCTCTCGTCGGTGGCCGCCCATATTGCTTTGCGGGTCATGCCCAGTGCTTGGCTGGGGCCGTTGGCCAAGGTGGTTGCTAATGCAAAAGCCTGCTCTTCGAGTTGCTGGTCTTCAACCACGCGATTAACCAGCCCCCAGGTTAGGGCGTTTTCAGCACTAAGGCGGTTACCTAGGAGCATTAACTCCATGGTGCGCACGCGGCCAATGGTTCGGCTGAGGAGGTGGGTAGCGCCGCCGTCTGGAACAAGGCCAATTTTGGAAAAAATTTGGGCAAAATAAGCGGTCTCACTGGCCAAAACCATGTCGGCAGCTAAGGCTAGCGACGCGCCAAACCCTGCAGCTGCGCCACGCACGGCACTAATCCACGGAATGTCTAAATTTTTGAGCTTGAGCATTATAGGGTTGAGCTGTTGTTCGAGTACTAAACCGAGGTCTCTAGCGCTGGGGTCTTGGTCAACAGGGCTTAGTGGATTCTTGGGGTCTAAAGACGCGCCTGAGCAAAAGGCCCGTCCAGCACCGGTAATGATCATGACTCGGCACTGTTGCGCGATATGGTCAATGGCAGTGCTGATCTCGCTTACCATTAAGGGCGTCAGTGCATTCAGTTTGTCGGGGGCGTTTAAGCTTAGTATGCCCACTGCCCCGCGTATTTCGACCTGTATTTGCTGAAAATCCATTAACCGTGCCTTGCATTATTGTTGGGTCTGTTGGTGATCACTCACTGTTGAGATGTGGTCACTGTTGACATTTGCCGTAAAATAACAGGCCACGTATTTTGCATGGCTTGGCTGCGATGTTCCATTGCAATCGCAATATAATCGCCAATTTTTCTGCTGTATTAGCAAATCGTAATGTTTTTATGATGAGTTAAAAGATTTTGCACTTTCTCGGGGCGGCATATGTTGGCAGGGCTTGTTCAAAAGGCGTTTAGAAAAGCCTTTAAGGTGGCGACAAATATGGCTGTTTCGTCCAGTTCATTGGCAGCGGTAGCCGCGTGTAAGTGCGGGAATTGCTCAGGTGAAAAAGACGGCATCGGTTCGTTGCCGCCAGCGCGGCTCATGGCGCCGAGCATAGCCGACCCAAAGGTCAATTTTTCCACGCCTTCAATGACCAGCAAGCGCTTCTCGATGGGGAGGTCGAATTTGCCTACCCAGTAGTCATAGCTTTTTAGCATGAGATGCCGGGGGAAGAACTCTAGAAGCAATGGTGCTGCTTTAGGGTGTTGTAAAATTGACTTCCGGGTGGCTAGGGCTAGGGTGCTTATCGCCTCCCGCCAATCCTCAAAATGCTGCTTTTCTGAAATACGGGCTTCGGTTAGCAGCGATCTAGCGACTTCGGTGAGTAATTCAGCCTTGTTTTTAAAGTGATAATAAAGCGATGGTGCCTTTACCCCTAAATTTTGCGCAACTAGCTGTAAGCTCATGCCCCCGATACCTTGGCTATCGATCACTGCGAGGGCCGCTTTGGCGGCCAGCTCTTTCGTTATAATTGGTTTTGAGGGTCTGCCCACTGCGGTGTCCTTAAGCTTGTGCCACGTTACGCACTTATTTATACAAGTCATTTCAGTGCTATTCGGGTGAGTTAAATTGTAGCAGAGAGTACCTGCATACCGAAGTCTGTTAGCCCACTTGGCATGGCCTCGCCGTTATCAATCAAAATGGGGAGTGAAGCGCAGTGCCAAGCTTGCTATCCTGCAAGACCTTTTTTGTGTCTCGCGTTTTCTATGCTTACCGAAGAGCAGCAATGTATTACTCGTCATCGTGGCGGCCACGCGCGTGTTATGGCGGTGGCGGGTGCAGGTAAAACCAGCACCATGGTGGCCTACGTTTTGGCGCGCTTACGCGAGGGTATGGACCCGCGTTTAATTCGAGTGGTGATGTTCAATAAAGCGGCGCAAGAGGATTTTAGTCATAAGCTCCGCATTGCGGCCGGTGCAAGTGCTCAGCTGCCGCCGGTGCGCACCTTTCATGCCATGGGACGTAACTTGGCGATGTCGCTGGCCAAAGAGGGGCATTTAGCGGCCTTTGATCCCACCCCCCTCGGTGATGTGCAAGCTGGCTTAGAAATGCTCAAGGCCTTGCAAGCGGCAGCGGGCACATCGGCGCTACGTGCGGCGATTCGCGATGAACAACAGCAATGGCTGGATACTTTTGCTGGATTCGTCGACCTCGCCAAATCAACCTTAGCGGCACCGGAAGTTAGCTTCGCGCTTGGCGGCTACCCTGAGCAGTATCAGCTATTCATTGAAGCTTTTGCACGCTTTGAGCAGTGGCGCAAGGCGGCGGCAAGGGTGAGCTTTGCCGATTTTCTTTACGACCCCTGCCGGCTGATTGCCAATGATCCGGCATTGGCTGACTTTTTGGCTAACCGCGTAGAGTTGTTTGTTGTTGATGAATTTCAGGATATTAATGACATCCAGTTTTTTATGCTTAAGACCCTGGCTGGGGAGCGCGCGAAATTGCAGGTGGTGGGCGACGCGGATCAGTGTATTTATGAGTTTCGCGGCGCCAAACCCGAATATATGCTCAGTTATTTTGGCGATACTTACCCCCATCAGTCTTATCAACTGTCGCGAACCTTCCGCTACGGTCACCAGCTGGCGTTAGCGGCTGCCCAGTTGATTAGTCATAATCAGCGTCGCGATCCACTGCTCTGTATCAGTGCAGACTCCGCCGCGCCTAGCCATGTTGAACTCTGTTTGCAAAACCCCGATGGCGCGGTTTTCGCTCAGGCCTGCGAAGCCCAGCGGGAGGAAGGGCGGGCTTACAGTGAAATGGCATTTTTATGCCGGACTTGGGCTCAAGCTGCCCCGGTCGAATTGGCTTTGCTGAAACGGGGTATTCCCAATCGGGTCATGGGTGGCAGCCGGGTGCTTGAGCGCAGCGAAATTAAGGTGTTAATGAGTCTGTTGCGCTTAATGGCGGGGGAATTTACCAGCCAGGACCCCGCTGAACAGCATCAGCAACTATTTGATATATTAAAATTCTGCGAGCTAAAGATTCGTCACGAGGTATTGCGGGGCTACGCCGAGCGCATAGTGTTAAGCGACTTTAGCGCCTTACACCGCTCGGAAGACAGCTTGTCTTTTTATCAAGAAAAACGCCTGCAAAGCCTTGCTACGGTGCTGGAGCAGTTAGGTGGAGAGCGTGAAGCGGGGCGGGGTCTAAGACGCTTTGTGAACGACCTCGATCTATTGAACTTAATGCGAGATAACGCGCTAAATCGAGAAGACGGCGAAAATCGTGCTGCCACGGTGAGTGCCTTTATTGAGTTTGTCGCACTGCAGCGGGACCAAGCGCCGAGTGGCATTTTAGCCATGCTGGCCGAATTGAGCGATCAGAGTGGCAGCGCGGTTACGACCGCTGGGGCGGTAACCATTACCACCATGCACCGCAGCAAGGGCCTAGAATGGCCTGTTGTCCTACTTCCTAATTTGAGCGCCCACTACATGCCCTACCAGGCGGGCAATAGGCGCCGACAAGAGCTTGATCATTTGGAGGCTGAGCGCCGCCTAATGTACGTTGCAATGACACGGGCGATAAAAGCCTTGTATTTATTTGCGCCGGGGTTGGATGCGACAAATGGCTGGGCGACCGACCAGCGCCCGGAGTTGCATCAGCTTCCGAGCCCGTTTTTGGCGGAGATGGATCTGGATTTGGCGCAGCGCCTTAGTTCGCAGATTGAGACAGGTGCACGTCAATTTGATCTGGCACCGCGCGGTAGCCCTACTGCCAGCGTGGCGCAGCGGTACTTAGATGCGGTTGTGCCCGACTGGCAGGCAAATACCGCAGTAAGCTCGGTCGGATACCCTGAGCTGGGCGCCTACCTGCAGCATAAACGCTATGGCCTTGGGCGCGTAAGCGATATTGATTCAGTTGGTTTGGTCGTGAGTTTTGCCAGTACAAAACGCTTTTTCCCCCGCTTATTAGTGTCGCGGGTATTGCAGCCCGCGCCGGAGTCCGCGGTGAATGCTGCGCTAGAAGGTGCCGACGCCAGTGCTAAAGACTTTTGCGTTGGCGATATACTGGCGCACGACAAATTTGGCCGAGGTGCAGTACTCGCCATTGATAAGCATACCATTGCGGTTAATTTTAGTGCCGGGCGCAAGACCTTTCGTCTCGATTTGTTTCAGGCAAAAAAAATCGCTTGAGCTGGCATATTGGCTGTATCGAACCTCGACGCCTTGGTGCGGTCTGACTAATGTACATAGACTTGTGTACATTCATTCCCGGAGGCGGATATGAACTTACAATATATAAAAATAGGGCTTGCTCAAATTTTAGCGGTGTCGCTTATCGGCTGCGCCCTAGTCAAAGACGAACCGGCGCTGGACGAACGCTTGGCGGAATACGGTTACCGCCCCGGCGAGAGTGTGGAAGCCGTTGACGACTATCAGGTTACCGATTGGCAGTATCTAGACGACCGCCACCTAATTTTTAGCAACAACAATGCTGAACACTATTTGCTGAGTTTAAGAAAAAACTGCACTGCGCTGCGCAGTGCAGAACAGCTTGCCTTTAAACCGATTAGCGACGCATTAACGCGGATAGATGATGTAATTGCCAGCAATTCGGAAATGTTAAGCCGCTGCGCGATCGAGACAATCTCTATGGTGTATCCCAGCGAGTAAGTTCTATTGCTTCACCCAAAGGGTGGCCAGGCATGTAAAGCATATGTTGGCCAAAAATGGTGATTATAGGCCCCGCAATTTCATTTTAGGCGAGGGCTTTAGTCAAAATTGCTTGTCAGCCACTCTAAGCCGCTATTCTGAATTTGACTCAGAATCTAATGCCAGCGAAGTACTTCAGGCTCACCGCACTAGATGCCGGATCAAGTCCGGCATGACCGCTTCGCAATTACAGTCAGCCACTGAATTTTAATTTTTTATCAGCAACAGCGCCAGCGATCTTGCCACGCAATTCGCATTTTCTCGTCGTTTCCGTGTCATTATGGCTAACGATAATATTTAGTTCTGTTGGGTTGCTCGCTCCTTTTTTGTCTAAGCACCACTGTCACCAAGCCGTTCGTGGCAGTAGCCATTTCCCTTTCAAATCGTTGTATAGTGCATATCGTAATAATAGGTTTTTTTCAGTTTTCATTCTTCTCAGATAAAATCGTCGACCTAGTATTTGATTTCCATGAGAGAAATCAAGAAAACGTAACAGTGTGTTTTTGTCGAAGCGCGGAAAAGCCCGCGCGGCTTCCTTAGCGCTCCGGGCGCCAATACGCGGCGTTGAGCTTGTAGAAAACTATTTCGATACAAGCTTTGCTAATATTGGCCAAAGCACACGTAATCAGCTGCCATATTCCTCTATTCGATCTGTTAAAGCCGGTATTTTATCGGAGCGCCGATAATTCAATATCAGCAAAGCTGCGAACGCAGCGATGGCGGGGGTGGTACTCCATTTCGGCTGCGTCTCTTTGTAGCCACGCAGTGTGCATACCGACTTCCGCTGCGGCGTCTAGCTCTTCAACTATATCGGATAAAAACAGAATTTCACTGGCTGGTTTGCCAATCGCTTTTTGAATTTTTTGGTAGGACTCGGCTTCGCGCTTGGCGCCGGTAACGGTGTCGAAATAGCCTTTAAACAAGCCGCTTAAATCGCCGCCTTCGTTAAATTCAAAAAACAGTTTTTGCGCGTAAACCGAGCCTGAGGAATAAACATAAAGACCCAGGCCTTGCTGATGCCAAGCTTTTAGGGAGTCTAATGCGTCCGCGTAAATATGGGCTTGGTAATCGCCGTTGCGGTAGCCGTGTTCCCAGACTAAGCCCTGCAAGCTTTTAAGCGGTGTGACTTTTTTGTCGTCGCTAATCCAGTGCAAAAGTTGGGCGATGAGGGCCTCAATATCATCGGCGGCAATGCCCGCTAATGCGGCAACGTCTTGTAATGCGCTACTTACTTCAGGTTTAGTGTGATTGCCGCGAACAAACTCAGGCAAATTCTTTGCCGCATAAGGGAAGAGCACTTCATGCACAAAATGAATTGAGCTGGTGGTGCCTTCAATGTCGGTAAGAATGGTGTTGACCACAGTCTATTCCCTTGGCTTTTAGTTTGTTGCGGCAATGCGTGAGTAGGCGTCGGCGATTTTGCTGCCGGTGTAATTCGCCACCCAGCCATCGGGGTTGTTAAAAAAGCGAATGGCGACTAAGTCCGGCTCCGGGCCAAGATCAAACCAGTGCTTGGTGTTGGCGGGTACGCTTAGTAAATCGCCTTTTTCGCAGAGTATCTCAAATACTTTGTCGCCAATATGCAGGGCAAACAGACCTTGGCCCTCAACAAAAAAGCGCACTTCATCTTCGCTGTGGGTATGCTCGTCTAAAAACTTTTGGCGAAGGGCGTCTTTTTGGGGATTGTCACTGGCGATGCTGATCACGTCTACGGTTTGGTAGCCTTGTTCGCGTATCAAGCGTTCCACATCATCAGCATAAGCGGCTAAGACGGTGTCTTGGCTATCGCCAGCGCGAGTATCGTCACGGGTTTGCCATTGCTCAAAGCGAACGCCCTCGGCGCCGAGTAAGCGGCTAATCTCACTTGGCTCAGTGCTGTGCACCAACGACTGGTTGCTGTCGGAATCGGCAAAAATAGTCAGTGTACTCATGGTGGCTCCTAGCGGCTAAGGCGCATTCTTTCGAGTTCGCAGTGTAAAAGAAAATCGACGGCTTCTAAATTGCGCATACAGGCGTCTAAATCTTTGCCCCAGCAATACACGCCGTGGCCGCGAATTAAATAGGCGGGGCAGAGGGGGTGCTCGGCTAGGTATTGATCGGCCTCTACCGCAAGGGCGTCGATATCTTGGGTATTGGCAAAAATGGGGATGCTCACGCGGGTGGCGTGGGTGTCGACGCCATCAAAGGCTTTGAGTAGCTCGTAATTTTCTAACACCAGTTCAGGGCTGTTTGCCAGTGCCATGGACAAAACCGTGGCTGCTGGGGAGTGGCAGTGCAGTACTGCGCCTATGTGGGCGAAGCGGGCATACAGCTGGGTGTGCAGGGCGGTTTCTGCCGAGGGTTTGCCGCTGCTGATCGGCTTGGCACGGAGGTCAACGGCAATGAAATCGCTGGGGCTAAGGCGGCCCTTGTGATTGCCGGATGCAGTGACAATGGCCGACTCGGCATTGAGGCGACAAGAGAAGTTACCACTGGTGGCGGGCACCCAGCCCCGGCGGTAAAGCTCGTCACCAGCGGCGGCCAGGGCAACGGCCTGCTGGTAGAAGTATTTGCTGTCGATCATGGCGGCTTCTCTTCCTTTTTAGCTGTCAGCGGCGGCGCGCAAGTGGGCGAGGACCTTGTCACGGTTGGGGGCATGAATAATGCCGTGTTCGGTAACAATGGCGTCGATTAAGGCGGCGGGTGTTACGTCAAAAGCCGGGTTGGCAATATTGATATTTTCTGGTGCAATCCGCTGGCCAAAGCTGTGGCTGATTTCTTCGCCGGGGCGCTGTTCAATGGGGATTTGCTCACCGTCGATATTGGCGTCAAAGGTACTGGTCGGCGCGGCAACCATGACTTTTACACCGTGGTATTTGGCGATAATAGCGAGGTTATAGGTGCCGATTTTATTCGCGGCATCGCCATTGGCGGCAACGCGGTCGGCGCCCACAATAATCCAGCTGGGCTTTTGTTCCCGCATAAGGTGCGCCGCGGCGCCCTCAATGGCCAAGGTCACTGGAATACCGTCTTGCATTAGTTCCCAGCTGGTAAGCCTTGCGCCCTGCAGCCATGGCCGGGTTTCTCCGGCAATCACGCCGCGAATATTGCCGTCGCGGTAGGCGGAGCGAATAACCCCCAGTGCTGTACCGTAGCCCCCGGTGGCCAAGGCACCGGCGTTGCAGTGGGTGTACACCACGCTGTTGGCGGGAATCAGGCTGGCGCCAAAATCGCCTATGCGCTGGTTGAGCTTAATGTCTTCGGCGTGAATGTTTTCTGCCAGCGCGGTGAGTGCGCCCAGTACATTGCCACCATTGCCTTGTTCTTCTATTACGCGGTCGCAGCGCTCCAGTGCCCAAAATAAATTAACGGCGGTGGGGCGGGAATTAGCCAAGGCGCTGCGCGCCGCGCTAAGTGCCTGACACCACGCGGCGACGCTGGCGGGCGTAGATGTGAGTTGCTGCGCAGCCAGTACCATGCCGTAGGCTGCGGTGATGCCAATTGCGGGTGCGCCGCGCACCACCATATTACGAATGGCCTCAGCCACCGCAAAGGGCTCGCTGTAGCTTAGGTACTCAATTTGAGCGGGAAGTATGCGTTGGTCAAGCAATTGCAATTGCTGTGTTGACCATTTAATGGCGCTGGGGCTAGTCACTGGCGGCCTCCGTTTTTACAGGGCGGCAATTATAAGCTTGCTCCTAGGTGTTTGGCCATGCGGATGTCAGAATGGTGTTTTGATAGCTGTTTTTAGCGGAGTTGTGAATGGGCGAATATGGAGTGTGGCTGGTCGCCGCTACCTTAATAATTGTGGTGCTAATGGTGATTGCTGGGCGCTTGCTGTGGCAATTACGTGAACAGCGTCGGCGCGAACAGGCTGAGCGCTCGGGCTTTCAAAATGAGTTGGAGGTGCAGGGCGTGGCGGCACGAGAAGGGATTTCGATCCTTACGCGCAGCTATTTGGCTGGGCAGTTGGGCGCAAGTGAGTGCGCGCTGCGGGTGGCGGTGTTGGCCGAGACGGCGGCGGTGGATTCGGCCTATAGCGCCGATATTGCGGTATTTAGCGATATGGCGGCTAGCTTGGCGCATATTCCAACCCATGCAGATTGGAAGGCCTTAAGTGCTGAAGAACGCGCTAGCTACAGCGCTGAAATGGGACTGCTGGAAGCCCGTTATCTCGATAGTCTTCAGCGCGCTGCCGAGCATTTGAGCAAGATTACTTGAGGATGTTTTGATGCTGCATCAGGTGATTTAAGCCACTAACCATATTCTGCTGGAATTTTAATTGTGCTTCGAGCTGCTCAGGTTGTAGGGGGTCAACGCCAAAAATAGAGTGGTGTAGCGGCGCCAGGGTGACGTAACCCAAAATCATGCAGTGGAAGGCCATGGCGGTGGGGACGTTGATCCAGTCTTTGTCGGGGTTTTTGGCTGGGTCGCTAATTGACGAGAAAAATTTGCGGTACCAGCGGTCACTCAGTAAGTCTAGCGTTTCGTCGCGGGCGAGGGTGGCGTGCTGGACGATACGCGCGGTATTAGGGGTTGTGGCCAACAGCGATAGCACTTGATAGATTTGCTGGCTGGTGTCAGCAAAATCGGCATCGGCGGCCATGCCTCTTGTCGCCTCTGCCAAGGGGGTGAAAAGCCGGTGGCAAACCTGCTCGTAAATCGCAAATTTATTGCTGAAATGTTTATAAATACCTGGGCTGCTAATGCCAACTTGAGCGGCAATCTCGCTTACTGATGTCGCAGCAAAGCCCTGTTGGGCAAACAGGCCTTCGGCAACATCGAGTATGCGTTCCTTGGTATTGCGGCGGGTAGCCATTGTCTAATCCTTCTTCTTCAATTTTATCGGTATCGCTTATTACTGGGCAATTAACCACATAAACGCGACTGCGCTGCCTAAGCTGGCAACGAGCAAGAAAAAAACCTGCCAGCGGAAGCGTTTACTCAGCGAATCGGGTTCTGAGCTAGCAATCATATAGGGTTGTCGGCGACTGGGCGAGTAGCTGATGGTATGTACCGGGGCCGGAGGCGTTTGATTGCGGTATTGGCGCTGCGCTTTGCGCAGGGCTTCGGCGCGTACTAAGTCCCATTCTTGTAGGTCTATTTCACCATCGCCGTTGCGGTCAAAACGGGCGACGAGCTGGTCGTAATCCCGTTTCCAATCATTGAGTATCGTTGCCATCGCTTTTTCTTGTAGCTCACTGGCGCTGGGCGGGTGCCGAGTTTGAAATTGGCCAATGATATAGAGTAAATCGTCAGCGCAGAGTATTTCTTCAGTATAACGATAGCGACTGCCAAATAGGCTGTGCTTACTCAACGTGCTATTGGGATGGCGTTCACTGCCCTTCCATACCTTTTTGCGCAGGGTGCTCACCTCGGCGCGATCGGGGTAAACAATACAGTCGCCGGTACCGTCATTGAGTATAAATGGCTGCTCGCTGGTTTTGCGTTCGACACTGCGCCAATGGCTATTTTTGCCTGAGGATTCGTAGCGCTCAATATTGTAGCGGTACCACAGGCAGGGCGTTTGGCTTAAGCCACTGAGTAGCAATTCTGAGGTACCGGCTTTGGCAAAGCCGATGAGCTCAACATAACCCTGGTGCGCAGAGCGAATTTTAGAGGTTGGGGTATCTTCAATGATGCGGGCGGAGTGCAGGCGGCTGAGGCTGCCATAGGCGCAGCCTAGGGCAATGGCGGCGCTGATTCCTAGGCTGAGATAATCCGCCGACATATTAATTAAACAAAGATTTTATATCGACGTCCTGTACTTCACTTTTGGCAAACTTCAGCAGATCGAAGGCGTGAAAGCGAAACCAGCGGGCGATGATGACGTCGGGAAATTGTTCAATACGAACATTGTTGTTGTTCACCGCTTCGTTATAGACCTCACGCCGATCGGCAATGGCATTTTCTAATTCTGAAATGCGATTTTGCAAGGCGGCAAAACTGCTGTCGGCTTTTAGCTCGGGGTAGTTTTCAGCCAGTGCAAATAGTTGGCCGGTTGAAGCGCGCAAGTTTGTTTCAGCTTGCCCCAGGGCAATTATGTCGTGGTTGGACTGGGCAACAGACACCTGCTGGCGGGCGGTAATGACCTTGCTGAGGGTTTCTTGCTCGTGCTTCATATACTGTTTGCAGGTTTCGATGAGCTTGGGGAGCTCGTCGTGGCGCTGCTTGAGCAGTACGTCAATATTGGCAAGGTGCTTGCTCACGGCGTGTTTTAAACTGACCAGGCCGTTATAGAGCATGACCAAATAAAAAATACTAAATAGGACGACAGCGAGGCTGATAATAAGACCGATTTCCATGTCCTTGTTCCTTTGTTGATAAATATAAGTTTGGGAGCCTTAATGGCCGGCTTCGAAGCGAATGGGCATTTTCTTTATGCCGTTTACAAAATACGAGCGGATATACTCTAGCTCGCCATTAGTCCGGGGTTTGCGCAATCGGGGGATGATCTCCTCGAACATGACGAGTAACTCTAACCGGGCAAGGTGGGAACCAATGCAAAAGTGCTGTCCTATGCCAAATGAGCGCACTTGCTGAGCCAGCTTGGGCATGCGCTCGGCGCGGCGAACATCAAATTGCATGGCGTCGTCACCAAATACCGCTTCATCGTGATTGACGGCGTGATAGTGAAGAATGACTTTGTCACCGGCTTTGATCGCTTGGCCACCTAGCTCAATATCTTGGGTCGCGGTGCGACGCATTTGTATAAACGCGGTGTTGAACCGCAGTATTTCGTCGATTGCGGCGGGTATCTTTGCGGGATTGTCGACTAAGTACTGGAGCTGCTCGGGATGCTCCATTAAAAGACGCATGCCGTGGGAGATTACGGTTCGGGTAGATTCATTGCCGCCGACCAAGATAAGAATAAACATCCAGGCAAAGTCTTCTTCTGATATGCCCTCGCCGTCGACTTCACCATCGAGCAAGGCGCCCGTTATATTGTTCATGGGCTCGCTGCGATGTTTTGCGGCCAGTTGCAATGCGTAGTTAATACAGTCGCCTGCGGCAATCTGGCCGTCTAGCTCGCTGGTTGCCATGTCGGGGTCGTCAGCGAAGATCATGGTGTTGGTCCAGTCGAAAAACTGCTTGCGGTCGCTAAGCGGCACCCCTAAAAGCTCAAGTATGGCTATGAGTGGAAGTTCCGCCGCGACCTCTTCGACAAACTCGCATTCGCCGCGCGCCACGACATTATCCAAAATACGCTTAGCATGGGCGCGAAATGCCGGCTCATAGGAGTCGACCCGCTTTGGTGTAAAAGCCTCACGTACAATGCGCCGGACTTTCTGGTGGCGCGGTGGGTCCATATTGATAATGGTGTGGCTGAAAATTAAATCCACCATGTCCTGGGGGTGCTCCATTGGGAAGGAGCTGCGCAGCGCTGACGAAAATAGGGCGGGGTTTTTAGAGACGTAGTCAAGCTCTTGCTGGCCCACTACCGCCCAATAAGGTACGCCGGTCAGGGGGTCATCCATTTTAAGCACCGGCCCTGCTTGGCGAAATTTTTGGAGTGCCTCGTAGGGCATACCCTGCGCGTAGGTATCGGGGTCTAGCAGATTGGCAAAAGGGCATTCCGGCATAGTGAGGTCTCTTATTGAGCTTGTTATTCAGGTATGTCGTTAGTTGTTTGGGGCTTGATCGCTAAGCACGCTTAATTGCGTGTCCAGTCTGGCGCCGGCAGGCCCATGTTTTCTAAAAATACTGGGTTGAATAATTTGCTCTTATAGCGATCGCCGTAGTCGCAAAGTATGGTCACAATTGTGTGGCCGGGGCCGAGTTTGCGGGCTAGCTGCACAGCGCCAGCAATATTAATGGCTGAGGAGCCCCCCAGGCAGAGACCTTCGTGACGAAGCATGTCAAAGATATAGGGCAGGGCTTCGGCATCGCTGACCTCAAAGGCCTGATCGATATTGGCTAATCGTAAATTATCGGTAACCAAGCTTATACCAATGCCCTCGGTGATTGATCTACCCTCACCGCGCAATTCGCCATTGGTGAAATAATTATAAAGTGAAGAACCTTTGGGGTCGGCCAAACCAATCGTGATCTCGGGTTTGTGGGCTTTGAGGGCGCGACTGACACCAGCAAGAGTGCCGCCGGTGCCTACCGCACAAATAAAGCCGTCGATATTGCCAGCTGTTTGCTGCCAAATTTCTTGGCCAGTTGTGCGTTCATGGATGTCGGTATTGGCGGTATTATCAAATTGCCGAGCCCAAATTGCCCCGTTAGGCTCCGATTCATTTAAACTTTCGGTCAATCGTCGGGCTGTGTGAATATAGTGATTAGGGTCGCTGTAGCTCGTGGCGGTGACTAGGCGCAGGTCGGCACCGTATAAATCGAGTAATTCGATTTTTTCTCGGCTCTGGCTTTGGGGCATTACCACCACGCTGCGGTAACCTAGGGCGTTGGCGATAAGGGTCAGGCCAATCCCGGTGTTGCCAGCGGTGCCCTCGACGATGGTGCCACCCGGACGCAGCGTGCCCTTGGCTTCGGCGTCGCGAATTATGCCTAATGCGGTGCGGTCTTTAACAGAGCCACCTGGGTTGAGAAACTCTGCTTTGCCTAAAATGGTACAGCCGGTCAGTTCTGATACCTGTTTGAGGTGGATCAGTGGGGTATTGCCGATAAGCTCGGGCATTGACTTAAAAGTAGGCAAAGACATGATTTACTCCATTATTTACTGTCCTAATGGTATAGGTGAGGGGCTGAGGCGGCAATGCTAATTATAAAATGGCGCTATGCTGGGTTAATGAGCAATACTTAGAATTACTATAAGCTGTATAGGAAGGCATATGCTGAAAAGTATTTTGCGGCTACTGGTTTGTTTGGTGTTTTTTTTTGGTGGGATAGGCCATTTCCTGCTGGCCGAGGACTTTGCCGGTATCGTGCCGCCAATCTTGCCGTGGCCTTTGTTAATCGTGTGGCTAACGGGTGTGCTGGAATTGTTGCTGGTGATTGGTATATTGTTGCCGACGCTTCGCAGTGCGGCGGGTAAGCTTGCTGCGGTGTATTGCTTGCTGGTATTGCCCGCCAATATCTATCAAGCGCTCAGCGATATCCCTATTTTCGGCGGGCCGGTAGCACCAGAGCTATTGTGGTTGCGCATTCCGCTGCAGTTTGTTTTGATCGCGGCCATTCTGTGGTCCACCAATGATAATTCAGAAACCTTGATCCAGGCGCCCAACGGCGACGTATAAACGTATAACAAGGGGTTCATAAATGGCAGAACTTGCCGTCGAGCAAGCGCGCAATGGCGAATTTTGGGCCGACTGTGTAGAGCGTATTGCGCAAGAGCGCGATAAACACAGTTTCATGCAGTTGTTCGATTATTTTTCGCCGAGGGTTAATGCCTATTTGCTGGGGCAGGGCGCCGAGCCTGCCATGGCTGAAGACTTAAGCCAAGAGGCCTTGCTAGCCCTGTGGAATAAAGCCCATTTGTACTCGCGTGAGAAAGCGGCGGTCAGCACCTGGTTATTTCGTGTTGCCAGAAATCTGTGGATTGATCGATTGCGTAAGCAGCGCGGTATCGCCTATGAGTCGGACGAGAATTTGGCCGAGACGGTGGATGACGAGGCGCGCTTAAATGCTGATGGCGAGCGTTTAAAGGCGGTGCTAGACACCTTGCCGCAGAGTCAGGCGCAAGTGGTCTACAAGTCTTATTACGAAGGCAAGAGCCACAGCGAGATTGCCGGTGAAACCGGAATGCCTTTAGGTAGCGTTAAATCAAGTTTGCGGCTGGCGATAAAAGCTTTTCGTCAGCATTTTGGAGAAGATGGCGTATGAGCCGTATTGAGCATCACCCGAATCAAGAAACCCTGCTTAGCTATGCGGCGGGCGCATTGCCCGCTGGCTTGGCCTTAGTGGTTGGCTGCCATCTGCAGTATTGCCCGGAGTGCCGGGTGAGCGTGAATGCCGGTGAGGTGTTGGGCGCGGGCTTGATGGTCGCGTTGACGCCAAAGGCACTTTCCGCTCGGGCGAGGACAAATATTCTTGAACAGCTAGATACTAATTTAAGCGAAAGTAAGCACGCCGAGAAACTCTGCGTGCCTGATGATAAGGCGAATTCAAATGCCTCTGTGCCTGAGGCAATTCCTCGGTTATTACACCGTTTTCTGCAGGAAGATAGTTTTGACGCATTACCCTGGAAGCGGACTATTGCGCCAGGTTTAAAGCAGATTATTCTTAGCTGTGATGAAGGCGATGTGCGCTTACTGAGGATTGCCGCAGGTAAAAGAATGCCTGTGCACAGTCATCGTGGCAGCGAATTGACCATGATCTTACGCGGCGGCTACAGCGATAATGTGGGCAAATTTAATGCCGGTGACGTTGCAGATCTCGATGCCAGCGTTGAGCATCAGCCCGTTGCCGATAGCGACGAAGACTGTATTTGCCTTGCCGGTATGGATGCGCCCTTAGCGTTTCGGGGGTGGTTAGCTCGGTTAATACAGCCGATTGTCGGTATGTGATGGTCTTGCTTGCTCAGTAGCAAAAACGGCAGCCTAGGCTGCCGTTTTTGTTACTGAGCGCTTAGATGATTAATATTCGTAAATCACGTCAACGCCGTAGCTGCGAGGGTCGCCCCAAATGACGGTGCGATCACTGTGAGGAAGGTTGTCGATGGCGGTAATTTCAAATTCTTCGTCGGCGAGGTTTTTGCCCCAAATGCCGATATTGAACTTACCGTAGTTGCCCACGGGTATTTCACTCAAGCTTAGGCGACCATTGACCAAGCCGTAATCACTAATAAAGGTGTTGCGAGCATTGTGGGCCCGCGACCCACCGTTGCGGTTGTCCATGAAGTTATAGCTTATGTTCACCGCTACCGTGCCCCAGTTCATATTGGCAATTGTCCAATCTGCTGCGGCGGTGTAAGAGTTTTTGGGCGCTGAGTAGAAAACAAAGCTGTCGGAAAGGTCATTGCCAAACTCGTCTTCGGCCTTGGTTACTTCAGCGTCCAAATACGCGTAGTTAAACATTAACATCAGGTTTTCGGTGGGTAAGTAGGTGATGTCGGCTTCTAAACCGCGCATGGTCGCTTCACCAGCGTTAGTCACCTTGGTGTCAGCAATGGTGCCAGACAAAATAAAGTTCAGCTGCATTTCGGTGTATTCACTGGTGAATACGTTGGCGTTAATCCGCAGGCGACGGTCGAGTAATTCGCTTTTTATACCGAGCTCGATAGAGGCAACATGCTCCTCATCAAAGCCGTCGGCAAAACCGAAGCCATAGACATTACCATCGGGGGCCGGTGTGGCCGTGTCGTCGCCTTTACCCGGTGTGCCGGGGGCTTCGCCAGTGGCGCCGCGCTGCGGGTCGCGGGTGTTGAAACCACCCGATTTATACGCTTGCACAAATTTGCCGTAGACATTGATGTCGTCGGTGACATCAAATTCGGCAATAAAGCTAAAGGACGAATCGTCAAAGTCTTTTTGGGCTTGAACGTTATTAAAGGCGCGATCACCCGGTATTAAAAAGCCGCCCTGCTCGAGAATTGGCGCCAAGGTGCCAAGGTTCTCCATGTCGATCGCCATATCTAATGAGCGGATTTCGACATAGGTTTTATCGGTTTGATTTTTTAGGGCCTCGCGCTCGTCTTGGGAATAGCGTGCACCAAAGGTTAGGTGCATGCGCTCGTCGAGAATACGGGGCGTCCAGGTGAACTGGCCGTAAGCGGCGATGGCGGTGTTCTTAATGTCGTAGCGCTGGGAGAGCATGTTTACCAGGTGCACGTCACCGCTGTCTAATAATACTGAACCTATTGCTGCGCCCAGTACAGGAATGGGAATAACGCCATCACTGATTTCAGAGCTGAACTGATGGTGGAGCGGACTATTGTTTTCCGTGGCTTCTTCTTCGAAATAATACGCTCCCGTGATGTAGTCGATACTGCCATTGAGTGCCGAGCCGCTAAATTGGAACTCGTGGGAAAATTGCTCTTGGTTGATTTGCGGTACCACGAGCGGCAGGCAATCTTCGCCGGTTTGCGCCTGGACTGAGGGACCACAATAGGCGTGGGAGTCGGTGCGGTAGTTTTCGGAGCCAATACCACCGCCGAGATCCGCGTAAGCGGCGTCATAGAGTTCTCGATAGGCGCCAATGTATTTAAGTTGGGCGTTCTCAAAGGTTTTGGTGATGATTAATGAGTGGCCTTCAATTTCGGTGGCCGAGGTTTCCAGTGGCCTGGCAGTAGCCATGTCGTCGAAGCGATCTTCGCTGTGCTTGGACTGGGTAACGGCGTATTCCCGAACCGGCTCGGCCTGCCCCTTGTTTTGTACCCCTGGGCGGATCGATTGGTACATATAGTTATAATATTCGTAATCTGAGCTGTCGTAGGCGTAATCGAGGGTAAGGCTGTCGCTGATGTCCCAGCGCAGGTCAATGCGGTAGCCTTCAACTTGCTTGTCGCCGAAATCGCCACCTGGCCCTGTGTTCTCAATAAAGCCGTCCATGCGGGTGTTTAAATACGCTACCTTGGCAGCAAGGGTGTCGCCAAGCGGGATGTTGGCGGAGGTTTTTGCTGTGAAGAGATTGCGATTACCCACCGTAAATTTTTGTTTCAACTCAAACTCTTCCACACTTGGGCGTTTGGTAATTAAGTTGATAGCACCCCCGGTGGTATTGCGCCCGTAGAGTGTGCCCTGAGGGCCGCGGAGGACTTCTATACGTTGTAGCTCGGCAACGTCCAAGGCGGTGCCGGTTGAGCGGGCGATATAAACGCCGTCGACATAAATGCCAACCGGCGGGTCTTGGGTAACTTGCACATCAGAAATGCCCACGCCACGAATAAAGATGCGCAGCGTTGCGTTGTTGATGGGGAAGGGCTCAATAGTCAGGCTGGGTACTTTGGAGCCAATATCCCCCAGGCTACTAATACCGTCAATTTCGAGGCGCTCCTCACCAAAGGCAGTGAGTGAGATTGGCGTGTCTTGCAATGATTCGGCCTTTTTTTGCGCCGTAACGATCACTTCTTCTAGCGCAAAGCCAGATTTTTTTGCTTCGGCAATACTGTTACAGCTAAAAACTGTTGTCAGTGCGCAAAGCCCAGCAGCATAGGGGGAAATTTTATTCACGTAGTCGCTCCGTTTCGGATCGTTATTGTTATTCAAGCTTGCTAAGTTAAAACATATTAACCTTAAAATTACAATCAGCCTCTTTTTCGATATTGATGCTCCGGTTTCGAAGCTGCGCTATGTTGTCGAGTTTGTAGTGGTTTTTGGTATCATGGGGTTTATTAAATTTTTGTAATGATTTATTTTTTATAATTTATTTAGCTGTTTACTCTGCAAAAATTTGGTGTTGGTCGGGTTTTGTTGCTGTTTCGCGTAGATATTTGTGAGGCTATTTCTATTTTCGCCTCCGCATTATTATCAGTATATGAGGTAATTGGATTATAGCCAGCAGGGCTTGGCAGACATACAAAAGTCGCTTTCCTGGCCTTCCGCTTGCGCGAGCCGGTTGGCGATTAACCAATAAACACGGGGGTTTATGGTTAAGCCGCAGTGACTGGCGTTGATTGCGATGTGGGCCGCGCCAGCACTTATCGGCAAGCGAGCTTCCTTGGGGGCTACTAAGCCGTCTGTTGGGCTATAAATAACGGTGGTGGGCACGGCGCGAGGCTTGGGCTCGCCACTGTTTTGCCATGCGGCTATACCGCGTTCGAGGTCGGGGTCAGATAGTTTGCCGCGATAGACGCGCTGCATTAGCGACCAGGCTGCGGTACCTCGAGGGTCGCCATGCGGTGCGCCGAGAGTGATGACCTGACGAATGCGTTCGGGACATTCTTGCGCAAGTTCGTCGACGTACAGTCCGCCAAGACTCCAGCCGATTAAGCTTATTTTACGGTCGTATTCGGCATAAAGTTGTTCCACTCTGCGGTGTAGCTTAGCGAGCATTTCTTGTCGGAAGTTCAATGCATCAGCAATGCTGCGTAGCCGATATGTAGCCATGTTACGGCCGCAATCCCAAGTTTTGCTGGCAAAATTTTGATTTGTTAGCCATTTTCGCAGTAACAGCGTGCTGCCATCACCGCCGCCAAAGCCCGGAACAATCAATACTGGGTGCTTGTCGCCTTTGGCTGCACTGCGCAGTAGCGGCAAGCTCAGAAGCAGTGCTTGCCCTTCAATTGCCGCACGGGGTAGCTCGCTGAGGGAGTGTCTTAGCTTGGGTGGTGTGGGTGCGTTTTTTTGATATGACTGCATTAAATTAACTCTAAGTGGAATTTTTATTATTCGTTTTAATGTTGATCAGTCGGCGCAGATAATCCGGTTTCGGCCAGATTGTTTAGCGGTGTACAGTGCTTTGTCGGCGCGCTCAAAAAAGGTGTTTTGGTTTATATCCCGGCTGCGATCAAATTGCGCTATGCCGATGCTAACCGTTAGGTCGATCTTTGCGCCATCATTAATTACGGTGGGCTGAAACTGAATGGCAGACCTGACGCGTTCTGCCACACCCCAGGCCTCGTTTTCGTCGGTTGCTGGCAAGAGAATGACAAACTCCTCACCGCCATAGCGACCCACCTGGTCGTATTCGCGAAGATTGGTGTTTAAAATGCTAACCACGTGTTTGAGGGCAAGGTCGCCAGCGGCGTGACCGTAGGTGTCATTAACAACTTTAAAGTGGTCAATATCCAACACCATAATTGAAAAGGCACTGCGCTTACGGGTCGACTCGGCGATGCTATTGGTAAATAGCTCGTCGATCATTCGGCGATTCCAGCACTGGGTGAGGGCGTCTCTGGAAGCCAGTTGGTTTAGGGTTTGCTCTAAACGCACAATGCGGCTGCCTGCCGCGATGCGCACTTTTAGTACGCGATGATCGAAGGGTTTGCTCAAAAAGTCGTCGGCGCCTGCTTCCATGGCTTCAATAATGGCTTCGTTGCCCTCTTTGCCAGTTAGCATCAGAATATAAAAAAACTGCCCATCTTCACGTTTACGGATGGTTTTACACAGTTCTGGGCCGCTCATGCCGGGCATTGACCAATCAAAGATGAGCAAATGCGGGGCGTTATCCATTTCAAGCTTTTTAAGGGCTTGTTCGCCGTTTTCAGCAAGGATCGGTACAAAGCCCCACTCTTCTAGTGCAGCGCTTAGTGCGAGCCGGGTCACTGCGTCATCGTCGACTATCAGCACATCCATAGAGGGTTATAGTCCTGCCATCTGCTTTAATTCTATGATTAGCGTGTCTAGCTTGTTTTTTGCAGTGAGCCAGTCCGTTTGCCATTGCGTTGCATCAAGTTCTAATGCGCGAGTTTCTAAAGCGCCCACTTCTTGATAATAGCTTGAACTGGCGAAATTGCCGAGCGCACTCTTGAGGCGGTGAACCGCATTAGATAATGCCTTTTTGTCGCCTTGGCTAAAAGAAAGCTCAATACTATCAATCATATCAGGAAGTTCGCTAAGAAACAGTTGCGCGAGCGTCTTGATAAGTGCGGTTTTGTTCCGGGTGATGTCCTGAACACGCTGAGGATCCAGTATCATATCGTCCTTGGGTCAAAGCAGATTATCTCTGCATAATGCCCGATATTGCCTAGGTATTCACGGTTTTTCAGTTGTCTAACGAGCGCTTAAGGCGATTTTTCTTAGGCTGCTTTCTTGAGATGGTGGGCGGGCATGCGAAATATTGAGGCGAACCCAGGGGTTGGTGCCGCACACTTCTTATTGACTTAGGGCTGTTGCGCCGAGCACTAGCGCCACACAAAGTGCAATAGTTGGCAGTGTACCCAGACTGACTTGGGCGGACGCGCCGCTAATCACAACGAGAATAATATTGCCAATTAAGGGAATGCTAAGGGTAATATTGTTTGAATTTGCCATAAGGCCTCCTAGCCTATGCTAGTTGTAGCTCGGCGTTAAGCTAAATCTAGTCGATGTGAAGTAGTATAAAGTGGACGCTAAAATAGGCGATTCGAACTTATACTTAGGTAATTCTGCATATACTGCCGCTCAAGTTCGGCATGTCGTCGCCATATTGAGCGACTTAGTCGCGATTAGCTTACCTTGCAATTAATTCAATGGTGGATGGCTTTTTGGAGTTGTACGAGTGATTGGTATTGATTCTTTGGCGGCAATGAACCCGTGGTTTATCTTGCTGTTGCTAACTGTTGGCCTGGTTGCCGGGGTGATCAATACCTTGGCCGGTGGCGGGTCAAACCTGACTTTGCCCGCCTTAATGGTGATGGGGCTGCCTGCAGATGTCGCCAATGCTACTAATCGCGTTGGAGTATTGTTGCAGTCGCTGACTGGGGTGCGTGATTTTGATCGCCATGGCCAATTGCCCCGGGCAGATCTGTGGTCTGTGCTGCGGCCTACTTTAATGGGTTCGGTGTTTGGCGCGATTGCGGCAGCGTATATGCCATTAGCCTATCTAAAGCCGGTTTTGCTGTTTGCCATGGTGAGTATGGCGCTCATTATTTTGGTGAGGCCTGCGGTGATAGCGCCACCGCTGGGAACACCGGTAAAACAACTTAAAGATTGCCCCGAGGCCTTTTGGGGCTTGTTTGCGGCAGGGATCTACGGCGGCTTTGTGCAGGCAGGCGTTGGTTTTGTATTAATTGGGGCCTTGGCAGGTACCCTGCGATATGACCTAGTAAAGACGAATGCCCTGAAAATGCTGTGTACAGCTGCGTTGACCGTGGCGGCGTTGGCGGTATTTATATGGCAAGATCTCGTGGCGTGGTTGCCCGGGCTGGTTCTTGGTCTTGGTTCAATACTTGGCGCAAAAGTGGGTGTTCGTCTGGCGCTAAAGGCGAGTCAGCGCAGCTTGAAGTGGTTTTTGTTTGTGATGACGGTGGTGGCTAGTGGCTTTGCGATGGTGAGTTAATCGTCAATCCGGCCGCGCAGTGACTTGATTTTACCGCGTTGCGTTTTATTGTCCATGCGGCGGCGCTGGGAACCTTTAGTGGGCTTGGTGGGGCGGCGGGGTGGTAAGGTTTTAACAGATTCTATAATGAACTCGCGCAGACGCTGCAGGGCGTCATCTCGGTTCTTTTCCTGGGTGCGAAATTGTTGGGCCTTGATGATAATAATGCCGTCTTTGGTGATGCGTTGATCATTCTTATTCAGAAGGCGTTGCTTGTAATAGTCGGGAAGTGATGAGGCCTTGATATCAAAACGCAAGTGGATGGCAGAGGACACTTTGTTGACGTTCTGACCACCGGCACCTTGGGCGCGGATGGCGCTTAGTTCAATTTCATCGTCGGGCAGGGTGAGGGCGGCTGATATTTCAAACACAGTGAACATTCTCTATCTAAAGGACGCTAGTCTACCAGCTTGCTCGTGAGACTGGAAAACGCGCATAAAGGGCAAGGCGGGCGCTACTTTTTTGAGGTTCCCCCGCAGGCCCACCTCAGTTACAATGTTGTTTATTCTAATTTGGTGTGATGAGTTTACGAAAATGGTGCATAAGGCCCGCATAACACTGCTGTGTGATTGCCGTCGATGGCGATGGTAGCTATTGCAAAAGCAAACTGGCAAACCGACCCACCATTTTTAAGGATTTATCATGCAAGCCCAGCGATATAATGAACTGGCGCAGCAAAGCTATAACCGTATTCCGGTTTATCGCGATGTGCTGGCCGACCTCGATACTCCCCTTAGTGCCTACCTAAAGCTCGCTGCCGAGCCCTACAGTTTTCTATTTGAATCCGTTCACGGCGGTGAAAAATGGGGCCGTTATTCAATTATTGGCCTCGGTGCGCGCACCGTATTGCGTGCTGAAGGTTTAGCGGTCACGGTGCATCGTGACGGTGAATTAATCGAGTCCCACGAGTGTGACGACCCACTGGCCTTTGTCGAGGCCTTTCAAGCTCGTTATCAAGTGCCAGACTTAGATGAGCTTCCGGCGTTTTATGGTGGCTTGGTCGGTTATTTTGCCTATGATTGCGTGCGGTATATTGAACCCAAATTAATGGCGACAACGCCACCCGATGTATTGGGTACACCGGATATTTTGTTGATGGTGTCTGAGGAATTGCTGGTTTTTGATAATCTTTCTGGCGTTGTTAAGATTATTACCCATGCCGATCCTGCTGATCCTGGGGCCTATGACAAAGCTCAGGAGCGTCTCGATTCCTATGCGCAGATGTTGCGAGGCTTGTCGCCTATGCTGCCGGAGCTGAATCTGAGTGCCGATGGTGTCGCTGAAACGGATTTTGTTTCTAGTTTTGGTGAGGATAAATTTAAAGAAGTAGTCGAGAAAGTGCGCGACTACGTTCTTGCTGGCGACACTATGCAGGTGGTTTTGTCTCAGCGCCTGAGTATTCCTTTTGATGCCTCACCACTGAATTTTTATCGCGCTCTGCGCCATCTGAATCCGTCGCCCTATATGTATTACCTCAACCTGGAAGACTTCCATATTGTTGGTTCTTCACCGGAAATACTGGCGCGCTTGGAGGATGGCGAAGTCACCGTGCGGCCGATTGCCGGTACCCGCCGCCGGGGTCATAACGACGCAGAAGATTTAGCCCTTGAACAAGAGCTGCTCGCTGATCCCAAGGAAATTGCTGAGCATTTAATGCTGATCGATTTAGGCCGTAATGACGCTGGTCGAGTCGCCAAAACCGGTACGGTAGAGCTCAGCGATAAAATGGTGGTGGAACGCTACTCCCATGTGATGCATATCGTCTCGAACGTGCGGGCTCAAGTGCGCGATGATATTACCGCCATGGATGTACTCCGCGCGACCTTGCCGGCAGGTACCTTGAGCGGTGCGCCCAAGGTGCGAGCCATGGAAATCATCGACGAGCTTGAGCCAGTCAAGCGCGGAGTCTACGGTGGCGCAGTCGGCTATTTAAGCTGGAATGGCAATATGGATACCGCCATAGCAATCCGCACGGCTGTTATTAAAGATGGTCAGCTGCATATTCAAGCTGGCGCCGGCATTGTTGCCGATTCTCAGCCTAGACTGGAATGGAAAGAAACCATGAATAAGGCGCGGGCGGTATTTAAAGCGGCGTCAATGGTACAGAGCGGTGTGGCCAACAAAGTGGAGGCGTCATAATGTTATTAATGATCGATAATTACGACTCCTTTACTTATAACGTGGTGCAGTATTTTGCTGAGTTGGGCGCCGACGTCAAAGTGGTCCGCAATGATGAAATCAGTATTGAGGAGATTCAGGCATTGGCGCCGACTCACCTCGTGATTTCCCCTGGCCCCTGTACACCTAATGAAGCCGGTATTTCTATGGCGGCAATCGAAGCCTTTGCGGGCAAGATTCCGGTGCTCGGTGTTTGTCTTGGGCATCAGAGTATTGGTCAGGTGTTTGGCGGCAAAATTGTGCGGGCTAGGCAGGTGATGCATGGTAAGACTTCCCCGATGCACCACCACAGCAGTGGCGTATTTAGCGGTTTGCATAATCCCCTAGTCGCAACCCGCTATCACTCGCTGGTCATCGACAGAGCCAGTCTGCCAGACTGTTTGGAAATAACCTCATGGACCCAGCTTGAAGACGGCAGTGTCGATGAAATTATGGGCGTGCGTCACAAGACACTCGACGTTGAGGGTGTGCAGTTTCACCCTGAGTCCATTTTGTCTGAACAGGGCCATGAATTGTTTAAAAACTTTTTGGAGCGCGGCGTATGACGGCCATGACAATAACCGCTGCCCTCGGGCGGCTGGTGCAAAACATAAGTCTGAGTACTGACGAGATGACGGCGGTGATGACTGACATCATGACCGGGAAATGCACCGACGCCCAGATTGCCGCGTTTCTTATTGCACTGCGGATGAAAAGTGAAAGTCTCGATGAGATTGAGGGCGCAGCGCGAGTGATGCGCAAATTGGCGATGCCAGTGGATATTAGCGGCTTAAGGAATGTGGTTGATATTGTTGGCACCGGCGGTGACGGTGCTAATTTATTTAATGTCTCTTCGGCCAGTACTTTTGTGGTGGCAGCGGCGGGGGCGCATGTGGCAAAGCATGGCAATCGCTCGGTGTCCTCAAAAAGCGGTAGCGCAGATCTACTAGAAGCGGCGGGTATTCAGCTCAATTTAAACTCAGCGCAAGTGGCCCGCTGTATTCGTGAGGTGGGTGTTGGTTTTATGTTTGCTGTTAATCACCACAGCGCAATGAAATACGCTATTGGCGTTCGCCGCGAAATTGCCCAGCGCACGATTTTTAATATTTTGGGCCCGCTGACCAACCCCGCGGGCGTGACGCGCTTGGTCTTGGGTGTGTTTAGCAGCGAGCTGTGCAGGCCCTTGGCGGAGGTACTGCAGCGTTTAGGTGCGGAGCATGTGATGGTGGTTCACGCCAAAGACGGCTTAGACGAGATTAGCTTGGCCTGCACAAGCGAAGTCGCCGAGTTAAAAGACGGCGCAATAACGGAGTATTTACTCTCACCTGAAGACGTGGGAATTAAAAGCCAAAGTCTTGTGGGGCTGGACGTAACAGATAGCGCGGGCTCCTTGGCGCTGATTCGCGATGCTCTGGGCAAGCGCAGTACCGAAGCGGGCAAAAAGGCCGCCGACATGATCGCCTTAAATGCGGGCGCGGCGCTCTATGTTGCTGGCGTTACCAGCACGTTAAAACATGGCGTTGCGCTGGCTGAAGACACCATTCACGGTGGCCAGGCCCTAGAAAAAATGGGTGAACTCGCTGCCTTTAGTCAGGGCTTAATTGGCGGATCGCAAAAATGAATTCGTCATTAAATACGCCAACAATTTTAAAGAAAATTATCGATCGTAAGCGTGAAGAAGTTGCGGAGCGTAGCGCCGCCGTTGCCATCGCCATGCTTAAGGAGCAAATTCAAGCAGCCTCGGCGCCGCGGGGTTTTGTTCGGGCAATGGAAGCGAAGCTGGCGGCAGGGCAGTCGGCAGTGATTGCCGAGATTAAAAAGGCGTCGCCCTCCAAGGGCGTTATTCGCGAAGATTTTTACCCCGCCGAGATTGCCGCAAGCTACGAGCGCGGTGGCGCGGCGTGTTTATCAGTACTTACCGATGCCGACTTTTTTCAGGGTTCAGAAGCTTATCTTCAGCAGGCGCGAGCGGCGTGTTCACTACCGGTAATTCGTAAAGATTTCATTGTTGATCCCTATCAAGTTTATGAGGCGCGAGCGATTGGCGCCGATTGCATTCTGTTGATTGCTGCGGCATTGGATGACGCCGACATGGCGAGCTTGAATGCACTGGCCCTAGAGTTGGGTTTGGATGTATTGATTGAGGTGCATAACGCCGAAGAGCTGGCGCGTACTTTGCCGTTGGGTAACCGTCTTATCGGCATTAATAATCGTAATCTGCATACTTTTGAAACCACGCTAGAAACGACGTTCAATTTGTTAGCTGATATCGGCGACGAATTTTTGGTGGTGACCGAGAGTAGTATCCACACCACTGCAGACGTGGCGGCAATGCGTCGCAAAGGTGTGAATGCATTTTTGGTGGGCGAAGCGTTTATGCGCGCTGACGAGCCGGGCGAGAAATTGGCTGAGTTATTTACCTGAGAGGCCGCTGAACGCTGGATAGGAGACGGCAAACGCTAAGACTGGTGCTTTGCCGCGGATCCTGTTCAGCGTGAGAAAGATGGAGGGCCGTACTTGCTGTTGCATCTCCGGTCTCCCGTCCAGCATTAGGCGAAACCTAGCGTGTACCAAACACGACCATGGTCTTACCTTTCACGTTAACCAAGCCCTGTTCCTCTAGGGTTTTCAAAACACGGCCAACCATTTCTCTTGAACAACCCACAATCCGGCCGATTTCTTGGCGGGTAATTTTGATCTGCATGCCGTCTGGGTGAGTCATTGCGTCGGGCTGTTTGCACAGATCAAGTAAAGTGCGGGCGACTCGGCCGGTAACATCTAAAAAGGCGAGATCGCCGACTTTGCGGGTAGTTAAGCGCAAGCGCTTAGCCATTTGTCGGCCCAGGGCTAATAAAATATCGGGATACTGTTCGCTGAGTTCGCGGAATTTACTGTAGCTGATTTCTGCGATTTCACATTCGGTGCGGCTTTTAACTAATGCGCTGCGTGTACTTGGGCTGTCTTCATCAAACACGCCCATTTCACCGAAAAAATCGCCTTTGTTTAAGTAGGCGACAATCATTTCGCGTCCTTCATCGTCTTCGATGATGACGGTCACTGAGCCTTCGGTGATGTAAAACAAGGCGTCACTGTCATCGCCAGCGTAAATCAGGGTACTTTTACTGGGGTAGCGGCGCCGGTGGCAGTGAGCTAAGAAGCCTTCTATATTTATAATTTCTGGTTTTAGCGGGTTCAGCACGGTTGTGGGGTCTCTTGGTCTAGCAGAATGTCCAATGCGTGTGTTTCAGGTCTAAGTATGACCTGCTTTGCCGTTGATGGCGAGCCTGAATACTAGGGGCTGTGGTAAGCTTAGGCTAATTTACACAAGTCGCAAAGAGGGCGGAATGAAAGCAACAGTGAAGTGGGTTGATGGTGCTATGTTTTTGGCTGAATCGGGGAGTGGCCACTCGGTCGTCATGGACGGCCCGGAAGATCACGGCGGTCGCAATATGGGTGTTCGCCCTATGGAGATGCTGTTACTTGGTATGGGCGGTTGTGCCTCTTTTGACGTAATGAGTATGCTTAAAAAGTCTCGACAAGACGTATTGGATTGCCGTTGCGAGCTAGAAGCTGAGCGTGCCGACGCCGTGCCGGCGGTGTTCACCAAAATTCACCTGCATTTTGTGGTGAGTGGCAAAGGCCTCAAAGAGGCTCATGTTAAGCGTGCGGTAGAGCTCTCAGCTGAAAAGTACTGCTCGGCCTCAATTATGATGGAAGCGGCCGGTGTCGATGTGAGTCACAGCTACGAGATTACTAGCGAGGAATAGCTATGTTAAATCGGCCTAAAGCCCATGCAGGCTTGCGCCATCTTGCGCTGTTTGTCGCGAACTTTGATGAAACCCTGCATTTTTATACCGAGCTATTAGGTATGGCGGTTGAGTGGCAGCCGGATCCCGATAATATCTATTTGTGCTCCGGCTGCGACAATTTAGCCCTGCACCGCTATCAGGGCGGTGAACGCCCCCTAGCGGGGCAGCGCTTAGACCATTTGGGTTTTATTATTGATGACATCGAGGACGTCGATGCTTGGCATGCTTTTTTGCTCGAGAATGGCGTTGCAATCAAGGCCGAGCCTCGCACTCATCGCGATGGCGCCCGCAGTTTTTACTGCCTCGATCCCGACGGAAATTTGGTGCAGATGATTTATCATCCGCCGATAAGTGCAAGGACCGTCTGATGTCGGTCGTCTGACGTCAGATGAAAAGTCAAAAGCAGGTTGGACGCTACGGAAGGCTTTACTCCCGAAGTTGGCTCGGTGCTTAAAGCTTTTCTCTAACAACTAATACTACGTTAAGTGTCTCTCATCCGACGTTATACATTCGATGAGCCATTCGTCGGACGTCAGACACCCGACGTCCGACTTGCTTCCACGCTTAAACGTAATACGTACTCCCCGTCATCACCTTCGCCATTAAACTCATTGCCTTTTTCACGGGCGCGGGGAACACGTGCCCGCCCGCGTCAATTGCCATTGTGGCATGGGCGGCTTCGTCTTCTAGCATTTGGGTGATGATGGCGCGAGATTTTAGGTCGTCTTCGGGTAAGGTTTTAAGGTGTTCCCGCAGGTGCGCACAAACTTGGTCTTCGGTGGCGGCGACAAAGCCGAGGCTGATGCGGTCGCTGATTGCGCCAGCGCCAGCGCCAATGGCAAACGAGGCAATATAAAAGAGCGGGTTGAGGTGGCTGGTGTGACTACCGAGTTCTTGCAGGCGTTGTTCGCACCATGCTAGGTGATCAATTTCTTCATTGGCTGCTTGTTCCATGGCAATTTTGACGGCCGCATTTTTTGCGGTCAGCGCTTGGCCTTGGTAGAGGGCTTGGGCGCAGACTTCTCCGGTGTGGTTTATTCGCATTAGCCCAGAAGCGTGGCGGCGCTGTTGCTCTTCGCCTTGGCTAGTATTCAGGGCGTGGCCGGGGTTGCTGCGCTTGGCAGTTGCGCTGCCTCTCACCAATGTTTTTAAGCTGCGATCAGCGCTCATTATAGCGCGGTCGAGTAGGGAATATTCGCGGGTCATTTTGATCCTCCGTCAGACATTATACGCCACTTTCGCTATTGCGGTGCTGGCGTCTGCGGCGTGCTCACGGCTGCTTTGGTGTGTTGGTAGCCCGTCCAGCGTTTGATCGCTTCGGCGAGCTCCCACAAGCGAATGGGTTTAACTAAGTGTAAATCCATTCCTGCTCGCAGATAGCTGTCGCGCTGTTCGTCTAAGGTGTTGGCCGTGAGTCCAAAAATGGGGGTGCGCTCGCGGCCTTCTTCGCTTTCAAATAGACGAATTTGCCGAGTTGCTTCAGCGCCGTCCATGATTGGCATTTCAATATCCATAATCACAAAATCGAAACGGCCACGAATAAACGAGTTCAATGCTTGTTGCCCATTCCCAACGTGATGTACGTCAATGCCTAAGCTGCTCAGCATACGCGTTAGCACTTGGGCGTTGGTCGGATTGTCTTCGGCAATAAGACATTTGAGTGATGACAGGTTCAGTGCGTCAGTGCTGTATTGATCTGGCGAGCGATGATTAATACTTGCGTCGAAATGGCATTCAGCTAATAGCGCGCTGCGCAGTGCGACACTGCTCAGCGGTTTACTCAGTACGCGGCGAATCCCAGCGCTTTGTAATTCGTCGCGATCAAAATTGATGTTGGCGTGGGCAAGCATCAAGCTGATCGGCTGTTGATTTTCGGCTTGACTGTCATCGCAGATTCGCTGAGCTAGCTTTAAACCGCCCCCTGGGAGCGCTTGGTCGATTAATAGAATTTCTATTGGCGCATTGAGTAGTAGTTGATTGCGCACTATCGCTACGGCGGCATTATCACTGTTCGCCGTGAGTACTTGCATGCCCCAGGTGCTGCACTGCTTACTGACTACCTTACAAAAAGTCTGGTTGCTGTCCACAACGAGCAGGCGTTTACCCTGGAGAAGCTCGGTGCCAGCAGTGCTGCTTTGCTCGGGAATTTTAGGCACGCCCAGTAGCAGTGAAAAGCTTAGGATGTGGGCACCGTTTGGCGAGGTACGGACATTGACTTGGCCGCGCATTAAGCTAATGAGTTGAGCGGCGATGGCAAATCGCGCGTTAGTGATACTACTATCATTGCTAATGGAACGGCTTAGCGCTTGTTTCTCTTGGGTGCTGAAGGCCTTGCCGCGATGGCTTAGGTCAAAATAAGTCAGCCCGGCCTTGGTTTCTGATGGGTAGACTTTCAGTAAAATATAGCCAGATTCAAAATGTTCAAATGCACTGTTCATCACGTGGGATAACAATTGTCGAATTCGCGACGGGTCGCCGATAAGTTGTTCCCTGACTTCACTGTCAATATCACAAATTAATTCGATTGCTTGTTCTGCGGCTATATTGCGGAATCCGGCGAGGGACTCGTCGATAATTTCGGGTAAGTTGATCAGTTGGTTGCTGAGTTCAACGTCACTTTCACTAAAGCGTACTGCCTGACTGGCCTCGTCCAGCAATTGCAGCAGTTCGTGGCTAGAGCGCTGTAAAGTACTGATATAGTCCTCTTGGCTAGCGGTTAAACGGGTGTCGTGAAGCAATTCTGTTACGCCGATCATGGCGCTTAGCGGGGTGCGAATATCGTGGGTAATACGAGCTAATATATCGGTTTTAGCGCGATTCACTTCACCGAGGACGGCAATGTGTTGATCGTCTTGCGCCTGTTTACGTTGGCGTAGATGGTGGCGAGTAAACAATAAGCACGTTTGACTGATAGCGGCACCCGTTGCCAGCGCTATCATCGCGGTGTTGATTAAGGGGATATCGCTGAGGTTTAGAAAGTAGCTAAGAAGGGCTACTGAATAAAGTAAAATGACGGCTGCACGGGTAGTTAAATAATAAAAAATCAAACGGCTGTAACTGACTAAGTAGCAGTGCAGCGACATGATAAATAAAAGTAAAACATTGGCGGGTATAAGTGTGTGCACAAGGATTGTGGCGCTGCGCCCATCGCTGATTAAACCAATGGCAATGGCTAAGGTATTTACTAATATCGCTGTCCGGATAATAGCTGGCCAGCGCTGCGCGCGATTCACTGGAAATACCGGAAAGCTTTGCGCGTAGAGTAGCTCTAGGATGCAGATCGCCAGTAAAGCTGTGATTAAGCTTGCACCCTGCCATGGCGGCATTAGTCCTTGAGCCTCGCCAATATAACCCCATGCGAGTAATTGGCAGACAATGATGAGTCCGCAATTCAGGGCTTGGTAGATAAAAAGCCGGTCTTTGTGCAAAAGTGCACTGACAAGATTAAATAGCAGCAGTAATACTAAAATGCCGTAGAAAGCAGCATTGATAAATTCACGTTTACTTACTTGGCCAAGGAAGCTCGCATAGCTGTGTAATTCAAGAGTAATGCGTCGTGCAATCGGGGATTCGATACGTAGGTAAAACGTACTTTGGCTATTTGCCGCAACGGGGATGGCAAATAGAGTCTCGCTGCGAATTAATTTGCTTGTGGGAAACGGCGCGATGATTTCCCCCTGGCGATACACTTCAATATATTTGGCATCACTTGGTTGAACCTGCAACAACTGTTGCTGGGTTTCGTTACTGGTATTGCGCAGCGTGAAGCGGAACCAGAGGCGCCCTGTGGTGCCTGAAAGCTGGAAGTCAGCAATGCCGCTAGGTCTAAATTGGGTGTTTAATTCTGGCTGTTGGATCGCGTCGATACGGTAGCGCGCGTCCGGGTCCATTAGAACATCGGTGTAGTCCGCGAGATTTGTATTGTTTTGACTTGAATCGAGGACGAGCACTGGCGCCGCTAAGCTGGGAATGCTGATGCACAGCAACAGCAAGCCCAGAAAGCGGCGCAGGCGGCGGTACGACCGAGGTTTATTTACGGTCGATGGCGCGGTAGGCGATGTCGTTGCGATAGAAGGCATCCCGCCACTTTATCTGTTTCGCTGCTGCGTAGGCAAGCTGCTGGGCATCGGCAACGCTACTGGCCATTGCCGTGGCGCAAAGTACGCGGCCGCCGTTGGTGACTAGCTTGCCGTCGGCTAGACGTGTGCCGGCATGAAATACCTTGCTGCAGTCCGTTTCTGCGGGAATGCCGGTAATGACCTCGCCCTTGGCGTAATCGCTGGGGTAGCCACCCGCAGCTAGGACCACGCCAACGGCTGGGCGCGCGTCCCAGTCAGCCGTTACGGTGTCAAGTTTGCCAGCAATTGCAGCGAGGCAAAGCGCCGCTAAGTCTGACTTTAAACGCAGCATAATGGGCTGGGTTTCAGGGTCGCCGAAGCGGCAATTGTATTCAATTACTTTGGGTTCGCCCTGGGCGTTAATCATTAACCCGGCATATAAAAATCCAGTATAGCGATTCCCTTCGCTGGCCATGCCGCGCACGGTGGGAATGATAACCTCATCCATTACGCGCTGATGGATTTCTGGCGTAACGACTGGTGCGGGGGAATAAGCGCCCATACCGCCGGTGTTGGGGCCGGTGTCGCCGTCGCCAACCCGTTTGTGGTCTTGGCTGGTAGCCATGGCGAGAATATTTTCGCCGTCGACCATCACGATAAAGCTGGCTTCTTCGCCTTCGAGAAACTCTTCAATAACCACGCGGCAACCGGCGTCGCCAAAGGCATTACCAGACAGCATGTCGCGGACGGCCTCTTCGGCTTGCACCAGGGTTTCAGCAACGATTACGCCTTTACCGGCGGCGAGGCCATCGGCTTTAACCACAATTGGCGCACCCTGTTCACGTAAATAAGCCAGTGCGGGCTCGAGTTCGGTAAAGTTTTGGTAGCTGCCGGTGGGGATTTGATGGCGAGCGAGAAAGTCTTTGGTAAACGCCTTGGAGCCTTCGAGCTGCGCAGCGCCCTTGGTGGGGCCAAAGCAAGGCAGGTTGCGGGCTTGGAAAAAATCAACAACGCCTTCAACTAAGGGGGCCTCAGGGCCGACGATGGTGAGGCCGACCTGATTGTTCTCGGCAAAGTCAGCTAGCGCGGCAAAGTCGTCAATAGCAATGGCCACATTTTCAATATTGTTGTCCAAAGCCGTGCCGGCATTGCCGGGGGCCACAAATACGGTTTCAACTTGTGCTGATTGAGCAACCTTCCACGCCAGCGCGTGTTCGCGGCCGCCGTTGCCAATGATGAGTACATTCATATGCTTGGGTGAACGCTTGATGGGAGATGGAAGGCGCAAGGAATGGCCTCTCTTCTACTATCTGCGTTCATACTCCTTTATTTCTATAATTGATTGCAAAATTGAATGGGGAGCAGAGGCGTTTTTGGCGTCTCCCGTCTCCCGTCCAGCATCTTCCGTTCGAGCATCTAGCGCGATTAGTGCCGGAAGTGGCGCATACCGGTAAACGCCATCGCAATGCCGTATTCGTCGGCAGCGGCGATCACTTCTTCGTCGCGAATTGAGCCGCCGGGCTGGATCACGCATTTAATACCGGCAGCGCCTGCGTTATCCAAACCGTCCCGGAAGGGGAAGAAGGCGTCAGAAGCCATGACCGCTCCGGCCACTTGTAAACCAGCGTGCTCGGCTTTGATTGCCGCGATGCGGGCTGAGTTGATGCGGCTCATTTGGCCAGCACCGACGCCGATGGTCTGACGATTTTTTGCGTAGACTATGGCATTGGATTTAACGAACTTAGCAACCTTCCACGCGAAGATCATATCGTCTATTTCGCTGGGCTCGGGCTGGCGCTTGGTCACGATCTTCAGGTCGGCGGCGGTAATCATACCGAGATCGCGATCTTGTACTAGCAGGCCGCCATTAACGCGTTTGTAGTCGAAGGCGGGGCTGCTCTTGTCCCACTGGCCACAGCTAAGTAAGCGCAGATTTTTCTTCTCGGCGATGATGGCCGCAGCTTCTTCGCTAACGGTAGGCGCAATAATGACTTCAACAAACTGGCGGTCGCAAATTGCTTTGGCAGTGGCGGCGTCGAGTTCGCGGTTAAAGGCGATAATACCGCCAAAGGCCGACTCTGGGTCAGTGGCAAATGCCAGGTCGTAAGCTTCGCCGATACCGTTCAGCGATACCGCGACGCCGCAGGGATTGGCGTGTTTAACAATAACGCAGGCCGGTTTCACAAAGGACTTAACACATTCCAGTGCGGCGTCGGTGTCGGCAATATTGTTGTACGACAGGGCTTTGCCCTGCAGCTGAGTTGCCGTGGCAACAGAGGCTTCGCTAGGGTGGCGTTCAACGTAAAACGCAGAATCCTGATGGGGGTTTTCGCCGTAGCGCATGTCTTGGGCTTTAATGAATTGGCTATTAAAGGTGCGCGGGAACTTCTCGGTGCCACCGGGTACGAGGCGACCGAAATAATTGGCGATCATACCGTCATAAGCGGCGGTGTGTTCATAGGCTTTAATGGCTAAGTTAAAGCGGGTAGCGAGGGTGGTGCAGCCCTCATTGGCCTGCAGCTCATCTAGGATAACTTGATAGTCAGTGGCATTCACAACAATGGCCACGTCGCGGTGATTTTTAGCCGCAGCGCGAACCATGGTCGGTCCGCCAATATCAATGTTCTCTACTGCGTCTTCTAAGGTGCAACCGGGTTTGGCAACGGTGGCTTCGAAGGGGTAGAGGTTAACAATAACCATGTCGATGGCATCGATGCCGTGCTCGACCATAATGCCGTCGTCAATGCCGCGACGACCGAGAATGCCGCCGTGTACCTTGGGGTGCAAGGTCTTAACGCGGCCATCCATCATTTCGGGGAAGCCGGTGTAATCGGATACTTCGGTCACTGCGATGTCATTCTGCTTGAGCAGGGCAAACGTACCGCCAGTAGAGAGTAATTCAACACCGAGTTTGCTGAGTTCGCGAGCGAATTCAACAATACCGGATTTGTCGGAAACGCTGATGAGTGCGCGCTTTACGGGACGGGCCTGATTGTCAGTAGTCATGCAGAGAGTGTTACCTTAAGGTTTAAAAAAGGGTGCTGAAATTTGTGTTCAGAGCAGCGAATTACAAGAGATCATATTGTTTGAGCTTTTTGCGCAAGGTGCCGCGATTCAAACCGAGCATTTGCGATGCGCGGGTTTGGTTATTGCGGGTGTAGCGCATGACTTCTTCGAGTAGGGGCGCTTCTACCTCCGATAAAACCATATTGTAAACATCGCAAACGTCCTGGCCGTCTAGATTGGTCAGGTAGTTGTTAAGGGCTATGGCGACACTGTCACGCAAGGTTTTTGCCTTGCTAATATCGTCGGCCGACGGTGTTGGGTTGGCGCTGACCTCAGTCATCACTGCGGTGTCGGTGCTGGTTAAGTTCATGCTGCTGCGTCCTGTAAAGTTTGGCCGTGCTGTTCAAAGTAGCGATGTACAGCATCTAGTTGTGCACTGGCAGATTCAAGGCGATTGAATTCACTGCGAAAGCCAGTGTTGGCGTCGTGCTCCTGCAAATACCATGCGCAATGTTTGCGCGCGATACGCAGGCCGTTCTGTTCTCCGTAAAAATGGTGTAGCGCGCTGAGATGGCTCAGCATAACTGCTTGTATTTCTGCTGTGGTCGCGGCCGGAGCCAAAATTCCGGTGCTTAAATAGCTGGCTATTTCACGGAATAACCATGGTTTACCCTGCGCGCCACGACCGATCATTACGCCGTCGGCGCCGGTGTAATCCAATACATATTTAGCTTGCTCGGCACTGGTGATATCACCATTGGCGAATACGGGTATGCTAATTGCCTGTTTAATCGCGGCAATCGTATCGTACTCGGCCATTCCCAAATATCGGCATTGTCGAGTACGACCATGCACCGCCAGTGAGCTAATGCCGCAATCTTGCGCAAGTTTCGCAATGGCTAGGCCATTGCGTTGGTCCGGTGACCATCCAGTGCGAATTTTTAATGTCACTGGAATATCTACTGCGGCAACGACTGCTTTGAGTATTTGCTCAACCAGCTCAGGTTCCTTTAATAAAGCGGAACCGGCGGCGCGCTTACACACTTTTTTCGCTGGGCAGCCCATATTGATATCAATGATATCGGCGCCCATTTCCATACAGCTTCTTGCGGCTTCTGCCATCATCGCTGGCTCTGCACCGGCAATTTGCACCGCGCGGGGCGTATTGTCGTCGTGAGCTAGGCGTAAATGACTTTTGCGCGTATGCCAGAGCTGCGTGTCGCTAATTACCATTTCTGACACAGTTAAACCGGCGCCAAATTCCCGACACAGCCTGCGAAAGGGCAGGTCAGTAATCCCCGCCATCGGCGCCAATACAGCGCGAGCAGGAAGCTTGTGAGGACCTATCTGGATCATCGCCATGCCTGAAAAAAAGGGTGCTTAACAGTGGGAAAACAGGGCAGCTATGATACTCGCTTGCGGACTTTACCGGAAGACTTGCGCTCAGAAAATAACCAACTCTGAGTGTGAAAGAAGTGCGCAAATGGGGCTTTACGGCAGCAGTTGTAACTGGTAGTTCACGGCGGTGGAGCCTGGGTCAACGATTTCTAGCGCAATGTGCACCGGTTGCTGGCTGGCAAGATTTGACAGCGCATTAAGTTCTCCAGCCAGGTATTCCCGGGGTTGAAACACCCTGCTGGCAAGGGTTTGGCCATTTATGTCGCTGAAGTGTAGCTTCAGGGCGGGGAAGGGGCCTGGCTCGGCACTGCGATTTAATAAAATAGTATCGACAATCAGTGCGTTGGCCACGCTAGGGTGTTTGCGAACCAGAAGGTGGGTACTCACTACGTCTCCCAGTTGGCGCGCTTCCGGCGCTTTGTTCTCGCACAGTAGTGGGTGCAGTGGGCATAGCTGCTGTAAATAGTCACCAGCGGGGCTGGCGAATACCGCGTCCTTTTGCCAGAGTGCAACTTGCCCGGCCAGTACCAGTAGGGCAATGAAATTCGCTATCAGCCAAGGCCAGCGTCGGGGCTGGTGACGCGGGTGATGGTGTTCAAAGTCATGGTTTAGCGTGCTTAAACCGGCAATAAGGTCTAGGGGGGAGTCTGCGGTCGCGTCACTTTCAGCGTGGCTCGTCTCGGCAGGCTCGGGTGCGATTTGTTGTGGCTCGGCGGCGGATAAATGCGCTTCTGGCGTACTTGCCGTTGCCGCATTGAAAATGCTCATGCACACGCCGCAGCGCACTAAACCGCCAGCGGCACTCAGTTGCTGGGGTTTGAGCCGAAAGCGCGTCATGCATTGCGGGCATGACACACTGTCAACTACGTCAGTCGGTGCTTGATGTTCGCTAGGCATGAGCTCAATGTGCTTAAGTAGTTTAGGGTTTCTTCTTGCCGTTGATGCGGACCCATTCGTCCTTGGCATTCAGTTCTAGCGCATTAAACCACTGTCGGTAGCAAGTCAGCAATTCTTCGGCCTGGCTATTGAGAATACCCGATAGACAAATCGGCGCATCGGGGCTTAACGCTGCCGCTAAGTTGGGGGCTAGCGAGATTAGCGGGCCTGCGAGAATATTGGCAACCATCACGTCGCCATGCAAATCGCTGGGTATTTGCTCTGGGAGCAGGCAGTCGATACGGTCGTGGTCGATATTATTGCGCTGAGCATTGTCGCGGGTTGCGAGCAGTGCCTGCGGGTCGTTATCGATGGCAATGACTCTTTTTGCGCCGAGTAGCAGCGCTGCAATTCCTAAAATGCCTGAGCCGCAGCCGTAGTCGATAACGGTTAAGCCGTCGAGGTTTTGCTGATCTAGCCACTGCATGCACAGCCACGTGGTGGGGTGGGTGCCGGTGCCAAAGGCGAGACCGGGGTCGAGCAATAGATTCACTGCGCTGGGGTCCACTGGCTCCCGCCAGCTTGGGCAGATCCACAGGCGCTCGCCGCATTGAATGGGGTGGTAGCTGTCCATCCACTCCCGAACCCAGTCGCGGTCTTCCAAAATTTCACTGCGGTGGGGCGGCAGCGCTTCGCCTAATTGCGCTTCTAAGGCGACGAGAACGGCATCCATATCGGTGTCGGCGGTGAATAAACCGGTTACCCGAGTTTGTTGCCACATGGGTGTCTCTCCCACGCCGGGCTCGTACACGGGTTGATCGGCGTTATCTTCCATGGTCACTGCGGAAGCGCCTATTTCCAGCAGGGCATCTTCTAGCGTCGGCGCAGAAGCAGGGTTGGTATCTAGGCGCAGTTGTAACCAGGTCATAGGGTAGGCTCTTCTTGAAATTTAATAATGTCGGCAAAATGCAAAAAAGGGGCCGAAGCCCCTTTTGAATATGCAGTTTAAACTATTTTACAGTTTAAGCTTCTTTTCTAGGTAGTGAATACTTACGCCACCTTCGCGGAAAGCTGCATCCCGAACCAGATCCCGATGTAAGTCGGTATTGGTGCGAATGCCGTCTACCACCAGCTCATCTAAAGCATTGCGCATGCGGTTGAGGGCGATTTCGCGATTGTCTCCCCAGGTGATGATTTTGGCGATCATCGAGTCGTAATGAGGGGGAACGGTATAGCCGCTGTAAAGGTGCGAGTCGACCCGTACGCCTAGGCCACCCGGCGCATGGTAGTGCTTAATCAAACCTGGGCAGGGCATAAAGGTTTTAGGGTCTTCGGCATTTATCCGGCACTCAAAGGCGTGGCCTTTGATTTTGATATCGTCCTGAGTGATAGACAGTTTCTCGCCGCCAGCAATTAACAGCTGCTGCTGGATAAGGTCGACACCGGTTACCATTTCACTGACGGGGTGCTCAACCTGAATACGGGTATTCATCTCAATAAAGAAGAATTGGCCGTTTTCGTAGAGGAATTCGAAGGTGCCAGCGCCACGGTAATTAATGGCAATACAGGCATCAACACAAGACTTGGCGACCTGGGCGCGAATCTCGTCGGGAATTCCCGGTGCTGGCGCTTCTTCTAATACCTTCTGGTGACGACGCTGCAAAGAGCAGTCGCGGTCGCCTAGGTGAATAGCATTTCCTTGGCCGTCGGCCAAAACCTGGATCTCGACGTGGCGGGGGTTTTCGAGAAATTTCTCGATATACACCGTGCCGTCGCCAAAGGCGGCGCTGGCTTCAGACTGGGTGACATAGACGGCGTTGAGCAGCGCTGCCTCACTGTGAACTACTCGCATACCGCGGCCACCACCGCCAGCTGCTGCCTTAATAATGACGGGGTAGCCGATGCGCTTGGCCACTTTTAAGGTGTGTTCATTGTCATCGGTGATGGGGCCATCGGAGCCAGGTACCGTCGGTACGCCAGCTTTTTTCATGGCTTTTATCGCAGAGACCTTGTCGCCCATCATGCGTATAAGGTCGGGTGTGGGGCCAATAAAGATAAACCCACTCTTTTCAACTTGTTCAGCAAAGTCAGCGTTCTCGGCGAGGAAGCCATAGCCGGGGTGAATGGCGACGGCGTCGGTGACTTCTGCTGCGCTGATGATAGCTGGAATATTCAGGTAGCTCGCGGGCGATGGCGCGGGGCCAATACACACGGACTCGTCAGCTAGACGGACGTGCATCAGGTCGCGGTCGGCGGCTGAGTGTACTGCTACCGTTTTAATACCCAATTCTTTGCAGGCGCGCAAAATCCGCAGGGCAATTTCACCACGGTTGGCAATGACGACTTTTTTAAGCATTTGGAATCAATCCCTCTTTTGGTGCTTTGATCGTAGTTATGCCGGTGTTACACAATGGTGATCAAGGGCTGGTCAAATTCCACGGGCTCAGCGTCGTCAACCAAAATGGCCTCGATTACGCCAGACTTGTCTGCTTCAATTTGGTTCATCATTTTCATGGCTTCAACGATGCAGATGACATCGCCAGCTTTAACGTGCTGACCAACTTCAACAAAGGCGGGTGAAGAGGGTGAAGGTGAACGGTAGAACGTACCGACCATGGGCGACTTAATTAAATGACCGCTTGGGCCTTGCGCTTCAGCTGGAGCTGCGGCCGCAGCGGCTGGTGCCGGGGCTGCTGGCTGTGGCGCGTATTGCATTGGCTGTTGCATATACTGTGGCGCCATCATGCCTTTGGCGGCGCTATTGCGGCTGATGCGTACTGACTCTTCGCCCTCTTTTATCTCTAACTCGTCGATATTCGATTCTTCGAGTAACTCGATTAGCTTTTTTACTTTTCTAATGTCCATAGAAACTCTCTTTAATGTGAGTGAAGTGATTAGTTTTGTTATTCGCTTAACTGGCTTATAGCTGCTTGCAAGGCGTATTCATAACCCGCAGCGCCCAGGCCGCAGATGACCCCTTGGGCAATATCTGAAAAATAGGAATGATGACGAAAACTGTCCCGCGCGTGCACATTGGACAAGTGCACTTCAATAAAAGGGATGTCTACCGCCAGCAGGGCATCGCGCAGGGCAATACTGGTATGAGTAAAGGCTGCGGGATTGATAATAATAAAGTTGATGCCTTCAGGGCGCGCCAAGTGGATGCGTTCAATTAACTCGTATTCGGCGTTGCTTTGCATTGATTGCAAATGATGCCCGGCCGCCTTGGCAGATAGCTGTAACCTAGTGTCGATATCGGCAAGTGTGGCGCTGCCGTATACGCCGGGTTCGCGGCTGCCAAGGAGATTGAGATTGGGACCGTGAAGTACGAGTATCGATGCCATAGGTCACTGCTATATTGCTTAATTCAGGTTATGCGCAGATTGTGCCTTATTTGGTTTTATGAGTCCAACGCATCCCGTGAATTTTTTAAGATAGCGTGCAGTTAGCCGCAAGTTTGCAGAAGATGACCGGAATTTTGTGCCCTCTAGTGTTTTCGGTGCTAACACTGAAAACCGCCGATATCGGCCTAAGTTGACTCCTCTAACAAGCTAAGGAGCATCGATTTGCTTAAGACCTGCGGCAAGACGATGGGGCTAGCAGCAAGGTCCGCTGGGAAATATATGTAGAGTGGAATGCCGTTGCGCTGATAATCGGCGAGCAGCTGGGTGATGGCCGGATCGTAGCGCGTCCAATCGGCTGTGACATAGTGGACATTGTGAAGAATAAAGGCGGCGCGAATCGTATCGGTGTGTAACACCAGCGCTTCATTGGCGGCGCAGGTTATGCACCAGTCGGCGGTAACATCTAAAAACACATTTTGGCCGCTTTCGCGCAGGCGTTGAATTTGGCTGCTATCAAAGCCTGACACAATGGCGTTATTCTCAATCGGCTTGTTGAGACCAATTAGCATAAGGCTTAGTGCGGCAATATAAGAGACCATGGCCAGTATTTTGGCTGCTGGGCCCTGTTTGTAGAGCCAGAGGCCAAAACCAATTAGTAGCCAAGCAGATAAAATAAGTGCCATACCGTTCGCGCCGGTTTGGCGACCAACCACCCAGCTTAACCACACGGCGGTGGCGAGTAGGGGGAAGGCGAGTAGCTGGCGGAGTGTGATCATCCATTGCCCCGGTTTGGGAAGGCGACGCAAGCCAGCGGGGAATAGTGTTAACAACAATACCGGGAGCGCCATGCCGATACCGATAAAGGCAAACACGAGCAGTGAAATGGCCGGTGTTTGGCTAGCGGCAAAGCCCACCGCCGTGCCCATAAAGGGCGCTGTGCAGGGGCTGGCGACCACGGTGGCGAGTACGCCAGTGAAAAAACTGCCGCTATAACCCGATTGTCGACTGAGGTCGTCACCGACACTCATCCAGCTGCCGCCAATCTCAAACACGCCGAGTAAGTTCAGCGACAGCACAAAGAATAGGCTGGCGAGTAGGGCGACAAACCACGGTGTTTGCAGTTGAAAGCCCCAGCCGATGGCTTGCCCAGCTTGTTGCAGCGCGATTAATACTCCGGCCACCGCAACAAAGCTCAACACTACGCCAGCGCTGTACGCGACACCGTGACTGGCGGGGCTGCCGCTGCGGGCATTGGCGAAGCTCAGCACCTTGAGACCCAATACCGGGAAAACGCAGGGCATTAAATTGAGAATGGCGCCGCCGAGCGCGGCAAAAATTAAAATTAGCCAAAGTGTTGGTACATCTGCGGTGGCGGGCAGGGGGCTGGTCTTTTTGGGTGCGGTCGTTTGTTCAATTAGCTGGCTGATCGAATCAATACGGTAGTGCTGGGTTTGGGGTGGATAGCATAGCCCAGCATCGGCGCAGCCTTGGGACGTAATACTCAGTGTAAAGGGCTGGCTGGGTATGTCACTGATCGCGATAGATGTATTGTGATAGTAAACTTCGGTTTCGCCAAAATAAGGGTCTTGTTTGACTTTGCCGGGTTCAAAGCGGCTATTAACCGCCACAGGCTTGCCATCAACGCTGGCGCTAAGCTCGAAACGTTCGCGATAGAGGTAATAGCCCTCGGTTATTTGCCAGCCAAGCAATAAATTGTCTTTATTCCACTGCAGGTCTGACTGGTAGGCCTGTTCCACGGGCAAAAAGCTAGGATTGCTGTCGCCAAAGCTTTGTGGCGTGGCATTAAAAAAATCCTGGCTGTGGGCGTTGGCACCCAAGAGCAGAAAAATAAGCGATAATAAAAGCGGTTTCATAAATACAATCACTGCTGTGGTGGCGTTATGATACGCCATAATTAGTTGTTTCGATGCCGAAATTCACATTGCTAGCGAGTTTACAGGTATTGCCCGGAAGGGTTAAGTTCAGGCTATGTTGTTCGAATAATTGTGTCGCCGAAAAGCAAGCGGCGGCGCCTTGGAGGGTTTGTGAGTTGTAAGTGGATGAGTGTTGGCGGCTTGGCCGCGCTGTTATTCAGTGCTGTGCTACAGGCTCAGCCCGATCAAATTACGGTAGAAAATGCCTATGTGCGGGGCTTGCCGCCCAGCCAACGCAATACCGCAGCATTTTTTAGTGTGCAAAATTCGCGTGGTCAAGAGGTTCGGATTGTGGCTGGTGATAGTGATGCCGCCGAGCGTTTGGAAATACATGGGCATCAGCATCGTAATGGCATGATGTCGATGCAGCGCGAGGACGCGGTCACCGTGCCGGCCAACGGGGAATTTGTTTTTGCGCCCGGTGCCTACCATTTAATGTTAATTAATTTAACCAGACCGCTGGCAGACGGTGATCGGGTGAAATTTACCCTTAAAACCGCTGAGGGTGAGATTCTTGCCATCGATGCGCCGGTAATTAGTGTGCTCAAACCCGCGCCCAGCGCAAACACCACATCTAGCTCCACAATGAGCCCGACTGAACACACAGGAATGCACTAATGATTGAAAAACTAAAAGACCTAGTGGCTAGGGCCAAAGAGAGCGCGCAAGAATGGCTCGGCAATGGGCTTGCATTAAAAATAGCTGCTGTCGTCGTGCCAGTCTATCTCGTGATTGTGATGATATTTGGCGTGTATTGGAGCTTTACGCCGGATATGCCCAATACCCAGTATTTGCAAAAAGACACCAAAGTGGGTGTTATTGGCAGCGCAACAACCTCGGCATTAATTGATGTTACCGAAACATTGCTCGACAAGCCGGGCGGTTTTATTAGTAATGATATAAGCCCGCCAGGCATTTTTATGGACGATATGCCCGCGTGGGAATACGGAGTGCTTATTCAAGTTAGAGACCTTAGCCGCGCCATGCGCGAGAACTTTAGTCGCTCGCAGTCGCAGTCCCAAGAAGATGGCGACCTGGCTAAGGCCGAGCCGCGCTTCAGCTTCTCTAATAATAGCTGGGCGGTGCCTGCTTCTGAGTCGGAATACCGGCAGGGCATTAAATTTCTTAAGGCTTATCGCAGCCGCTTGGCTGATGTAGATCAGCCCCAGGCCCAGTTTTACGCCCGCGCCGATAATTTGCGCTACTGGCTGGCCGGTGTCGAGTCACGTTTAGGGAGTTTGTCGCAGCGCTTGAGTGCCAGTGTTGGGCGGCCGCGCTTGAACACGGATCTAGCCAACGACGCCAATGCACGGCAGTCTACGCCGGCATCGACTGAGTTGCAGATAAAAACCCCATGGCTGGAAATTGATAATGTATTTTACGAATCCCGCGGCACGGCTTGGGCGCTGATTTGCTTCCTGAAGGCGGTAGAGGTGGATTTTGCCGATGTATTGGCCAATAAAAATGCGAGTGTGAGTTTACGACAAATAATTCGTGAGCTAGAGGGAACCCAGCAGGCAATGTTCAGCCCAATGGTCTTAAATGGCAGTGGTTTTGGTTTTTTAGCCAACCATTCACTGGTGATGGCGTCTTATATTAGCCGCGCCAATGGTGCTATAACTGATTTACGTGACTTGTTATCTCAAGGATAAATGATGGTTTACTCAACTTTACTTAAAACCTGTGTGCTCGCCGCCAGCGTGTGGCTTACGGCCTGCGCCTCTAGTCCGCAAGCGATTCAATTGAGCCCGAAATTTTCGGAGCCCAGTGCGCGTATTGGCAATAATAGCCCTGTTCATGTCAGGGTCAGTGACCAGCGTCAAAACAAGGTGCTGGGCAGCCGCGGTGGCACATACCGCGAAACCTCAGTGGTGACCATTGCCAACGATTTGTCATTGGCGGTTGAAAAGCCCTTGGCTAAGCACATGGCGGCAATGGGCTACGATACCGACAGTCTGCGCGCCGACACGGCAGATCTCCATGTGATTTTTGAATCGCTGGTTTACAACCACCCGAAAGAAGACGGGGTTGGTTATGACATGGATATGTTAGCTGTGGTAAATGTGGTTGCTAGTCGCGGTAATGAGCGCTATGAAGGCCGCTACCGAGTGAAACGCAAGCAGAAGTTCTTTAATGCGCCAAGCGAGTCTCACAATGCCGAGCTGGTTAACGGCCTTGTGGTGGAAGTGCTTAATAGCATGTTTGAAGACCCTAAGCTGGTAGGGTTCTTGCGAAAAAATTAAGGCGAATTATCTGAATTAAAAAAAGGCGGATGCGTTAATGGCTCCGCCTTTTTTTATGTTTGCAACGTGCTGGCCTATAGCGTTGCCAGTTGCTGGTTTAGCCAGTCCTTGAATTGTCCCTTGGGCAGTGCGCCAGACAGCCGGGCAATTTCGCGGCCACCATGAAATAGAATCAGCGTCGGGATCGAGCGGATTTGACGCTGCGCAGCCGTGTTCTGGTTGGCTTCCGTGTCGAGTTTAAGAAAACTGACATGAGTGGGCATTTCGGCGGCAAGCTCGCTATAAACTGGCGCAAAGGAGCGGCAGGGGCCGCACCAAGGCGCCCAAAAATCAACCAGCACGGGCAAACCGCTTTGTTGAATATAGCGATTGAAATTAGCATCGCTGGCGTTGACGACCTTGCCATCGAGCAATAGCGCCTTGCACTTGCCGCATACCGGCGCATCGGTAAGGCGCGATTCGGGTACGCGGTTAATTGCGGCGCAGTGCGGGCAAATCAGTTGTAGCGAAGGGCTAGTGCTCATGGGGAGTCCAAATACAGCAAGTCATAACGCTGATATGTGGTCAGAAGGCGGGGATTTCAAGGTTTTAGCTTTACGGCGCTAGGCTTCCTCAACGCGCCAGCGCGTGAGACAGCCTAGCAAATGAGTACTTAACGATTTAACTCGCTGAGTAATTCCTGATGTCGCGGCCCGAGTAGGCGTGGACCGTATTGGGATACAACCTCGGCGGCAGCGCGGCTAGCCAGCGCGCCAGCCTTGGCGTAGCTGTACCCGTTGGTAATGCCGTAGAGGAACGCGCCAGCAAACATATGAGTACTTAACGATTTAACTCGCTGAGTAATTCCTGATGTCGCGGCCCGAGTAGGCGTGGACCGTATTGGGATACAACCTCGGCGGCAGCGCGGCTAGCCAGCGCGCCAGCCTTGGCGTAGCTGTACCCGTTGGTAATGCCGTAGAGGAACGCGCCAGCAAACATATCGCCCGCGCCGTTGGTGTCTACCGCTGCGACCTTATGGCCTGAAATTTCATGCAATTGTTCGCCGTCAAACACCAGTGCGCCTTTGGCACCGAGGGTGATGGCGAAGGTCTTGGCAACTTGTTTCAGTGCGGCAACGGCGTCATCAAGCGACTCGCTGTTTGCCCAGCCCAGCGCTTCAGCTTCATTGCAGAAAATCAGGTCTACCCCGTTGCCCAGCATGTCGTTTAAACCGTCGCGAAAAAAGCTAACCATCCCAGGATCTGAAAAGCTCAGCGCGGTTTTGACGCCGTTGCTTTCAGCGAGTTCGCGACCGGCGATCGCCGCGGCGCGGCCAGAGTCAGAGGTAACCAAATAGCCTTCGGCGTAGAAATACTCAGAGCGAGCGAGTGCCTCGGCATTGATTTCGGCCACTGACAATGTTTCGCTGATACCCAGGTGGGTGTTCATGCTGCGTTCTGCATCGGGGCTGATCAGCACCAAACATTTACCTGTAGTGCCGACGGCCTTGTCGCCGTCAAAATCGGCATCGACCCCGGCGGCTTTAATGTCGTTCATAAAGAAGTGGCCGTGTTCATCGTTCGCCACTTTACAGGAGTAGTAATTGTTGGCGCCAAAATAGCCTGCAGCGACAATGCTATTGCAGGCGGAACCACCACTGGCGAGTTTGGCGTGAACCATATGGCCGCTGAGCTTGTCCAACAGTTCCTGTTGACGGGCTGCATCGACGAGGGTCATCAGGCCTTTTTCCACGCCGAGGGATTGCAATTCTGCGTCGTTAATTTCGATTTCGGTATCGACTAAGGCGGCGCCAATTCCATAGAGGTGGTATTTTTTCATCTGATTTGCCAGTAACTTGCGGTAAAGTGCCGCTATTATCCGGTTTGAATTCTGATTTGCAATGTATCTGGTCGTATTGAATGGTTAAGAAAGCATCTAAGGGGAGTGGCGCTTCCGCAGCAACATTCTCGTGGTGGGGTTTATTCGTCAAGCTTAGCTTGGCGTTTGCGGTCGTCATGTTGATTTTTTTCGCTTACTGCGATGCCAAGGTGCGCGGCACGTTTGACCGTCAGCGCTATGAGCAGCCCGCCAAAGTCTACGCACGGCCCTTAGTACTGGCGACGGGGGCTATTCTAACGGCGTATGAGCTAGAGTCAGAATTAGGTGAGCTGGGTTACAGTAGCCGCCGTTTGGTGGATCAGCCAGGTAGTTACTTTCGTCAGGGCGATCATTTTACGATTTATCTGCGGCCCTTCGCCTTTGCTGACGGCCTGCAGCCCGCGCGCAAGATTGAGGTTGAAATGAACTCGACCACGGTGGGCGTGGTGCGCAATAAATTGGGTGATCGCATCGCTGAAGAGCAGCTCGATCCCATGGTGATTGGTGGGGTGTATCCCGGCCGCCATGAAGACCGCCTGATGTTAAGCCTTGCCGAAGCGCCGCAAATGCTGATTGAAACCTTGGTGCAGGTGGAAGATCAGCACTTCTACAGCCATTTTGGTATTTCGCCGCGCAGTATCGTGCGCGCTATGCTCGCCAATATAAAGGCGGGACGCACGGTGCAGGGCGGCAGCACACTCACCCAGCAATTGGTTAAAAACACGATTCTCAGCAATGAGCGCAGCTTGTGGCGCAAGGCCAAAGAAGCGGTGATGTCGATTTTAACCGAGATGCATTACAGCAAAGACCGAATTTTAGAAGCGTATATCAACGAAGTTTATTTGGGGCAGGAGGGCAATCGGGCTATTCACGGCTTTGGTCTTGCCGCGCGCCACTACTATAACCGGCCCCTAGAGGAGTTAAATTTAGGGCAGGTTGCGATGCTGGTGGGCCTCGTTAAAGGGCCGTCGTATTACGACCCGTGGCGTCACCCAGAGCGCGCCAAAACCCGCCGCAATATTGTGCTTGGCGAGCTAGAGGAAGAGGGTTGGCTGACCACGCAGCAATTGGCAGAGTGGCAGAAAGAGCCTTTAGAGTTAGCCAAAACCTCGGCACTGGCCGGCGTGTACCCTGCTTATGTCGACTTGGTGCGGCGTCAATTGAGCCGTGATTATCAGAGCAAGGAGCTGCAAACCAGTGGTTTGCGAATATTTACGCCCTTTGACCCGGTTTTGCAGCGCCGCGCAGAAAAGGCAACGGTGAAATCCCTGCAGCGACTGGAAGCCCGTCAAAAAGACTTAGAAGTTGCCATGGTCGTGACCAAGGTAAACAGCGGTGATGTCGTCGCGGTAATTGGTGGCAAGCGGCCAAAATACGCTGGCTTTAACCGCGCCCTAGATGCGCTGCGGCCCATTGGTTCATTGGCTAAACCCGCCGTGTACTTGGCCGCGCTAAATCAACCCAATCAATATAGTTTGTTGACCAAGGTGTCGGATGAGCCGGTATCGATCAGCAATGCCAATGGCAGCCAGTGGCGGCCTTCGAATTACGATCGCAAATCCCACGGCGAGGTGCCCCTGCACACCGCATTGGCCCACTCTTATAATTTAGCGACTGCGCGGTTGGGTATGCAGGTTGGCTTGGATAAGGTTATGGCCATGTTCCAGCGCCTTGGCGTGCAGCGGCCCTTACTCGAAGTGCCATCGATGTTACTGGGTTCAGCGGAGTTGGCGCCAATAGAAGTCGCGGCGATGTACCAGACCTTGGCGGCAGATGGCCGTTATACACCGCTGCGTACGATTTATGCCATTACCGATAATAAGGGCGAGTTATTGGCGCGCTACCCGCAAAAGCCAAAGCAGGTTGTCAATTCTGCAGCAGTGCATTTATTGCAATACGCGATGTTAGAAACCGTGCGCGAAGGCACGGGCAAGGGGGTGTATCAGGTGTTGCCCAAAGACTATCGGGTGGCGGGTAAAACCGGTACCAGTAACGATACCCGCGACTCTTGGTTTGCTGGCTTTGCCGGGGACTATATGGCTGTGGTCTGGATGGGTTTAGACAATAACACCTCAACGGGCTTAACCGGCGCCAGCGGTGCCTTAATGGTGTGGCGTCAGTTTATGGCCGAGGCCAGTACCGAGCAAATGCCATTTTCACTGGTAGATGGCGTAGAGTATCAGTGGGTGGACAGCATCAGTGGCAAGCTTAGTCAGTCGTGGTGTGAAAACGCGCGTTATATGCCCTTTATGAGCGGCAGTGCACCCCGTGAGCGCGGCGGCTGCGCCCCGGAACCTGAAAAGGTGTGGGGCTGGTTTCGAAGCGTATTTGACTAGCTAGAATGGCTGGCTTAGGCCTCGCGGATCTGGGCGGTATAGCCGCCCTGCGCCGCGGGGACTAAATCCATAAACTGATTGATGCACTCGGGCAGTTCTTCACTGCGATGGCTAACGAATAAAATGCGGGTTTGGCCGTGGGCGGCAATTTGGTCTACGGCGCCGAGCAATCGCGATTTTTGCTCGTTATCTAAGCCGATGCAGGGCTCATCTAAAATAAGAATACGGGGCGACTTGACCATGGCTCTAGCCAGTAAAACCATGCGCTGTTCACCAAATGACAGCCGGTCGAAACGCTGCTCTTTGAGGGGCAACAGTTCAAGCGCGTCTAGCCACGCAACTAACATCTGGCGTTGAGACTCGCTGTAGTCAGTGTATAAACCTACCGAATCAAATAAGCCAGACGCTACCACGTCGATCACCTTGGTGCGTTTTAAATTATTCATTTGCATGCTGGTATTAAGCAGGCCAAATTGGGCTTTAACCTCCCAAATACTTTCGCCGCCGCCGCGACGCTTGCCGAATAGGTACACCTCTTGGCCGTAGGCCTTATCGTTCTCGCCGCAGAGCAGGCCGAGCAAGGTCGACTTGCCAGCGCCGTTAGGGCCGCTAATACAGCAGTGCTGGTCGGGCATTAAGGTCCAGTTGATGTCGCTGAGCACCTGATTACCACGGAAATTCACATTGATATTACGTAGTTCTAATAGCGCGGTGTCGGCGGGGTGGGCTGGTGCGTCGGCAATGGGCAGTGGTTTAGCATAGTGATGCAAAGCTTGACTGGCCTGCTTAGCGGCGGCCGCACTGCATTCACCCAGCATTTTGCCGTGGGCCATTTGATATACGGTGTCGATGCAGTCGGGAATGTCGTTGGCGTCTTTAGTCAGCAGAATCAGCGGCGTTGGCGAGGTGAGTAACTCGTCGAGCATGGCTCGCATCTCGGCTTGCGCCTTAACATCCAAGCCTTCAAAGGGATTGTCTAAAATAAGCGCGGCGGGTTTGGCTAAGAGGGCGCGGGCGAGCAGGGTTTTGCGACTTTCACCGGTAGAGATGAAGCGGATACCCTGGTCTAGTATGTGCGTAATACCGAGCCTGCTGCACAGGCTGTCGAATTCTGCGTTGGCGGGCTGGCCTTGCAAAATAATAGCGCGCACTGGCGTGCCAACATCGAAGGCATCGTCGCGGGTTTCACTGTCGTCAAAACGGCGGTCGTGCTCCATCAATTCGCGGTGTAAATCAAACGAGATGTGAGCGATATCATCTGGGCCAATATTAGCAGCGTAGTGGATGTCGCCAGCGTTAGGCCGCAGCTGATCGGTAATGAGTTTGGCGAGGGTAGTTTTGCCTGCGCCGTTGCCGCCTAAGATCGCGAGATGCTGTCCGGCCGGCCACTGCCAGCTAAAATTGTCGAGAATGGGGTCGAGTTGATAGGCAAAACGAATGGCGTCAAAGCGAATAATAGGGGCGGACATGGGCAACCGTGTTAACAAAAAATAATCGGCCACTATAGCATATTTACCCCTAATTTCTTGGTGCTCTTTGGTTTTGCTCGTGGCTGATCGCTGTGGGAAATACCTGTCTCACAGCGACTTGGCAGAATTTTTCAGCAGCGAATACGCTCGCCAGGACTGAGTTGATAGAAATCAACGATGTGCTGCCAAGCTTGCTCGGCGGTATCGACGACACTGATCATATTGACGTCTTCGGGGCTGATAACCCCCTCGTCGCGGAGAAATTCCAAATTAATGGCCTGGCGCCAAAACTCGTGACCAATGAGAATGACCGGGACCCGTTTAGACTTGCCGGTTTGAATGAGGGTTAGGGCCTCGAATAATTCATCGAAAGTACCAAAGCCACCGGGGCACACCACCACGGCCTTGGCGCGCAGCATAAAGTGCATTTTGCGGATGCCGAAATAATGAAAACGGAAGCAAAATTCAGGGCTGATATAGGGGTTTGGATCTTGTTCGTGGGGCAATACAATATTGAGGCCGATCGATTTGCCACCGGCGTCACTGGCACCGCGGTTGGCGGCTTCCATAATGCCTGGGCCGCCGCCCGTGACTACATAGAGTTGTTCGTTGGGATCACAGTGATTGGAATGCGTGGTAATCAGTTCACCTAGGCGGCGGGCTTGCTCATAGTGATGGCTATTGCGTTGGTCGCGTTTGGCGGCCCTCACTTTGGCGGGGTCGCCACTGTCTTGAGCAATGACTAAAGCTGCGTCGGCGTCTTCCGGGGAGGGAAAGCGGGCGCTGCCGAAAATGACAATGGTGGATTCGACTCCGTGTTCTTTTAGCGTCATTTCAGGCTTTTGCAATTCTAAGTGAAAGCGCAGGCCGCGAAGCTCCTCGCGCAATAAGAAATCTTGATCGGTATAGGCCAGCCGGTAGGCGGCGGGTTGGTCTTGCTGATTACTGGGCAGTTCATCCCGAGCGGAGGGGAAGTTGGCACCGCGTAATTTAGACTTATCGGTCATTTATTATTTCCTTGTCGGTGGCGATATTGGTGTAGCTCTTGGCCCCAGGAATCTTTGGAAAACGTAGCGCAGCCAAAGTGCTCACTGCAGTTTTTATGCATGCTAAGCGAAGGTCGGTGGGGCGTCGCCGGAGCGCAGTAGTTTTGCAAAGCTTCCTTTAGCATAGCGTTGAAATGCTACAAATGCACAGCACCGAAACTCGATAGAAAACATTGTGTTGTCGGCCCCAGTCGGTATGATCTTGGGGTAGCTTCAGTGCGTATAGGCGCTATTGGTAATTCCGAGCAATAACTTATAGGTGTGTATGTCCCAGTCAGATTCGTCGTATTTACAGCATTTTTTTAAACAAGAGTCCGCCGGTGGAATTTTGCTGGTATTGGCCAGTGCCTTGGCCATCCTGCTGGCTAATAGTCCGTTGGTGGGCATCTACAATCTATTGATTGACACCCCTGTGGTGGTGCAGATCGGCGCGCTGAAATTGGCTAAACCATTATTGATGTGGGTAAATGACGGCCTAATGGCCGTGTTTTTCCTTATGGTTGGGCTGGAACTCAAACGTGAATTCTTGGAAGGGGAGCTGGCGGAGCTAAACAAAATCATTCTGCCGGGCCTCGGCGCCATTGGCGGCATGGTCGTGCCGGCGTTTATTTATTTGGCGCTGAATCGTGGCGATGGAGTTGCCGCACAAGGCTGGGCAATTCCTACGGCCACAGATATAGCCTTTGCCCTAGGAGTGTTAAGTTTATTGGGGCAGCGCGTGCCAATTGCCTTAAAAGTGTTTTTAACCTCACTGGCAATATTTGACGATGTTGGCGCCATTCTGATAATTGCGTTTTTTTACACCAGTAAAATTTCCCTGCTCGCTATTGTGGTAGCGGGGTCTTGTGTATTGATTTTAACCTTGATGAATCGCCGAGGCGTGGATGAAAAAAGCCCTTATCTGCTGATTGGTCTTGTGATGTGGGTGGCCTTGGTTAAGTCTGGGGTACACGCGACGCTGGCGGGGGTGGTGTTGGCGATGTTTATTCCCATGCGCGCAAAAATTGTGAATAAGGAGTCGCCAGCCAAATCCCTCGAACACGACCTCCATGCGGCGGTTGCCTTTGTGATTTTGCCGGTATTTGCGTTTTGTAACTCAGGTATTAGTTTTAGCGGTGTGGGATTAGATCATTTACTGCACGGTGTGCCGCTCGGTATTGCCTTGGGTCTGTTTGTGGGCAAGCAGGTCGGCGTATTTGGTTTTTGTTGGTTAGGCGTGAAGCTTAAACTCACCAAGTTGCCAGAAGATATCTCCTGGCTGTCCTTGTATGGCACAGCCTTACTCTGTGGTATTGGTTTTACCATGAGTTTATTTGTTGGCTCACTAGCCTTTGAAGAGTCTGGGGTGAACCAACTGTTTGACGAGCGCCTGGGAATTATTATCGGTTCTCTATTATCTGGCGTTGTTGGTTATGTGGTGTTGAATAAAAGTTTGCCTGCAAAAAAATAGGCCTTATGGGAGTTGCCGTATCGGTTAAGCTGCATACACGTCTGTAAACCCTAGGGGTAGAACGCTAATGCAAAAGTCTGGGTTAAAAGCCTTGCTCGCGGTGTTGGTGATGGCCGCGGTAGGTTTGCTGCTTGCCAGTGCAGCTGGGCGAGGTTTGCCGACATATGGTGGTTTGAGTTTGCCCCTGTGGTCACTGCTGATCGCATTTGGTGTGCAGTGGCTGGCATTTATTCCTGCTTATTTAAATCACACCGAACGCTTCTATGATTTAACAGGGGCGTTGAGCAATATTGCAGTCGTCCTTGTTTGCTTTAGTTTGAGTGTTGAGACTGATCGGAATTATTTGCTTGCTGGTTTAATTGTCATTTGGGCGCTACGCTTGGGTGGGTTTTTATTTTGGCGAGTGTGTGTGGATGGTCGAGATACACGTTTTGACAAAATTAAAATCAATTTTTATCGCTTTCTTGTAACGTGGACACTTCAGGCATTGTGGGTTTTTCTGATTTCACTTGCGGCGATCTTGGCAATGGCATCTGGCGTGGATAAGCCCTTAGGCTGGACCGCAGGCATAGGCTTCTTGTGTTGGTTGCTAGGCATCGTGTTGGAGGTGGCTGCGGATGTGCAGAAGCGGCGATTCCGCGCTGATTTACGTAATCAGGGACAATTTATTCGCCAGGGCTTATGGGCGTGGTCTCGGCACCCGAATTATTTTGGCGAAATATTAGTGTGGATTGGCGTGTGTATTATTGCCTTTCCAGCTTTGAGTGGCTGTTTGTATTTAGGTTTGTTATCACCGTTGTTTGTTATTTTGGTGTTGGCTAAAGTAACTGGGATTCCACTCCTTGAAGCCAGCGCAAATAGGCGCTGGGGGAGTGATCCTAGTTATCAACAATACAAGGCGCAGACCCCACTTCTAATTCCGCGTATACCACGACCTTGATTTTCGATAGCTATTAACGAGTGAGTTGTAATGATTGAACCCCTACTGGTCGGAGTTGCCTTTATTGCCGGCTTGTTATTTAAACGTCTTGGCATGCCGCCCTTACTCGGCTATTTAGTGGCGGGTTTTATCGCCGGTGGTTTACAGTTGGGCGACCCCGAGCTTATTCATGCTCTGTCGGAGCTGGGTATCATACTGCTGCTATTCACTATTGGGTTAAAGCTCAATGTGCGGGAGTTGCTAGCCCCCCAGATTTGGGCTGCGGCAAGTTTACACACCGTGTTTGTAGTGCCTTTGACGGCGCTGGTACTTTTGAGTCTGCATTGGTTAATCCCTGAACTTCAAGCTGTCGGAACCTCCGTGGCGTGGATGCTTGCCTTTGCCTTGTCGTTTTCAAGCACGGTGTTTGCCGTAAAAATATTTGATGAGCGTGGCGAAGGCGCAGCACTTCACGCCAAAATTGCTATCGGTATTTTGATTGTCCAAGACATTTTTGCTGTGTGCTTTTTGGTTTTTTCCGCCGAGCAGCCGCCGTCGGAATGGGCCATCGCCTTGCTCGCGCTGCCCCTGCTGCGACCTATCTTAGTGGCACTGCTTAAGCAGGCTGGTCACGGGGAATTGTTAGTATTATTTGGTATTGGCACAGCGGTTGGTGCTGCGGCCTTATTTGAACTGGTGCACCTTGAAGGTGGTTTAGGAGCTCTGCTGTTTGGCGTTCTGCTGTCCAAATCGACTAAAAGTGTCGAGCTGTATAAAAGCCTTATTAATTTTAAGGACATATTTCTCACCGCCTTTTTCTTGAGTATTGGCTATGCCGGTATGCCGAGTGGCGCCATGCTGACTGTCGCTTTAGCCTTGGCGGGACTCATCTTGCTGCGGCCATTGATCTACTTTGCGTTACTGCTGTTGTTCCGCTTGCGAGCGCGTACCTCGCTACTGGTTGGTCTATCGCTATTTAATTACAGTGAATTCGGCTTGATTGTTGCGGCCATGGCAGTGCAGGCTGGATCGCTGCCAGCAGAGTGGTTGACGACTTTAGCGGTGGCGATGGCCTTGTCTCTGTTTATTGCCGTGCCTTTTAATACCCATGTACACAGCTTGTACGCACGTATCGCCGAGCGGCTGCAAAAATTGGAGCGTCGCCAATTATTAGTCTTGGAGCGTCCGGTGAATATGGGCGAAGCTGAGATTATCATTTTTGGTATGGGGCGAATTGGCAGTGGCGCCTATGACTACCTTAGCCAGCACTACCCAGAAAAAATAGTGGGTGTGGAAGAAAATGCCGATAAGGCAGTAAAGCTGAAACTGGCGGGCATTAATTGTGTAGCAGGCGATGCCAGTGACCGGGATTTTTTAGAGCGGGCGGGTTTGCAACGGCGCAGAATGATCTTAGTGAGCCTCAGTAATCACGAAGAAAATATCGAAGTTGTTAAATTGCTCAACCAGCTTAATTATCAGGGTAAGATCGCTGTGGTGTCCCGATTCCCGGATCAACATGATGAACTTCTACGTATGGGTTGCATCACCTTTAACCTGTATGCCGAGGCTGGTCATGGTTTTGCCGAGCGAGTGCTGGAAGAGCTGACCTGACCGCATAAGCTGCGACGAAGTCAGTAACTTCCTGAAAGCGAGCTTTCTGGCTGCGTTTGCGAAGGTGTATATTCACAGTTACGGGAACCATTTGGCCGGTAGACGGATCTATCGGCCCGGCAAATGACTAATTTGTGAGAGCATTATGGACAATAACAATCCTTGGCTGCGGGCAGAAATAGCCCAGTGGTTAAGGGAAGGGATTATTACAGACGAGCAGGCAACAACACTTTATGCGCGCTACCCAGCAATGGTGTATGGGCGCGCTGGCGGCGCTAGCCGTGTTGGTCTCGGCCGCAGCTACAGTGGCGATGGCCGCTGGGGTAAGGTCATTTTTGCGGCATTGGGCGCGGCTATTTTTGGCATGGGCGTCATTTTGTTCTTTGCCTATAACTGGGCAGATATGCATCGCTATCTCAAACTGGCGGTGATTGGTGGTTCAATTCTACTGGCCCATATTGCGGGCATGGCACTTTTTCACGCTAAGGATCAGCGCCGTTCGCTGGGCGAAAGCTTGCATTTACTCGGTACTATTCTCTTTGGTGCAGGGATCTGGTTGGTAGCGCAAATCTACCATTTTGATGCGCACTACCCCGATGGTTTTTTGCTGTGGTTTGTCGCGGCCTTAAGTCTTGCATGGGCTTTGCCGTCGGCCGCCCACGGCATATTGGCAACGGTGCTACTCGCATTGTGGGCCGGGCTAGAAACCTTTGAGTTTCAGCGCCATTTGCCGCAAGCAAGCTGGATACTCATCTGCGCTATTCTGCCCTTGGCGTGGTGGCAGCGCGCTAACAGTTTGTTGGCGATGGCGCTGGTAAGCTTGCCGCTCTTTTACGTCTTTGGGGTGTGGCGTTTTGGTGAACAATTCCTTATGCCCGTATCACTGCTATTGGTGGGAAGCTATTTTGGGTTTGCTCAATTAGCGACGAGCTTAGCTTACCCAGCAGCGAAAAGTGTCTTTTATAGTGTGGCGATAGTGCTGTGGTTAGGCCTCGTTTTTGTTGGCAGTTTTATTGGCATGCCGTCGCAGCAAGGTATGTCGACCGTACCGGGCTTTGGTCTGTTTCATTTGCTTGTGCCGGCGCTACTGACAATGACGGTTTGGCTGGCAACCTTGCTGAGAAGTAGTTCGCGTCCAGTGAATCCAGAGGCCTGGTTGGAAACTGGTCTTGTGCTTATTGTATTACTCTTTGTTGTGCTACCGGCCATGTTTGGTGCTGATATACAGGGCTTTGGCCGCTTGGTATTTAACCTGGTATTTCTGTTGTACAGCTTGCTGTTTGTCTACCGTGGCACGGAGCATGGTCGTGGCAAAATTCTGGGTTTGGCTTGTATCATGTTAAGTGTGCTTGCCCTGGCGAGATTCACCGACTTGTTTCATAGCTTACTCGCACGCTCTAGCGTGTTCTTGCTGCTTGGCATACTGCTATTTGTGATTGGCCAGCGTTATGCCAAGCAAAATACTCGCCGCAAGTTGGAGAAGCCCCGTGCGTAAAGGATTGATTGTGGCGCTGGTGTTGAGTCAGTTAGGGGTGCTCGGCTATTTGGCAGGGCAGCGCGAATGGGTGCGTCAGCGTGGAGAACAAATTTATTTGCGCACCGCGCCGGTAGACCCACGTGACCCAATGCGGGGAGACTATGTTCGCTTGAGCTATGGCTTAAATTCTGTGGATCTGGCCCAGTATCGGGGTAAAACGGCGGGCACGGCACTTAGCCGCGGTACCGCAGTTTATGCCTTGCTTAAGGCGGGCCCAGACGATGTTTATGAACTGGATTACTTAAGTGATAGTGCGCCACCGTCTGGACTTTATCTCCGGGGCCGAGTGAGCCGAGAGGTGCTTGGGGGACAAATCCCGGTGAGTTACGGTATTGAGCAATACTTTGTTGAACAAGGGAGTGGCGAAGCCATTGAACTAAGACGCGGTGACCGGGAGGGTGTGCAAATACCCATGGAAGTGGCCGTTGCGGTAGGTTCCAATGGTTTGGGTGTGCTTAGTGCTTATCGCTGGAGTCGTTTGGGGATCGGGTTTGAACAGATTAACCCAACGACAACCGCGCTTAGCAATACCTTAAATTGGGACAGTGCGACAATTGCACAACGCAGTCCAGTATTGGTGGTGAGTTTACAGAATGTGTCGGACACCGAATTAAAAATTGCGGATAACGATAAACATTGCGGCTTTAGTTTGCAGTCTCTCGGTGATACCGGGCGCAGCTTGAGTCAAGCCGACAAGAGCTGCTCGCCTTATGTGCTGCGTGAGGCGGATATGATTAATTTAGCGCCAGGTGAGGTGTACCGGGTAGAACTCAATATGGGCTTGCCGCGCTGGTACGTGACAGAACGTGGCAGCAGTACCTCCTCAGCCATTGTGGTCAGCGCGGCAAATGAGCGTTTTAGGCTAGTTTATCAGGCGCCAAGTGTCTTGCCGGGAATGGATGTGCCTTTGCTGTGGCGGGGTAGTTTGGCGTCGCCAGCATTCAGTGTGCGTGGCCGAGTAGACTAGGTTTTTGTCAGTCGTAAAAAAAGGCGCCTAGGGCGCCTTTTTTTACGACTGAAAATCCTTATGCCATTTGCACGCTAAGCAATTGCAAACGTTTGCGCTGCATTTTTAATGCGTATTCCAGTTCTTTCAGGCGCGTACGCAGGGTTGCGTGCTCCCACGCGTGGTTGAAGTTGAGTTGCAGCTGCTCTTTCTTGCCGACGAAATTTTCTTGTAAGGCTTCTTTTTGAGCGCTGATGAGCCCGCGTTTAGCTTCCATCCAAGATTGGCTTACCGTACTCCAGTCATTGAGATATTCGCAAAACTGTTGGTATTCCTGCTCAAGAAACGCGCCAAAGTGTTTAGCATCGGCACCCTTGCTCTGGCGTAACGCGCTTTCTGCCTTTTTAAACTGCATGGTGAGTATAGCGCGCTGAATTTTAAAATCGGGTACTTTGCGTAAGTCCCAAGTGAGGCCAAGCCACGAGGCGGCTTTAATGAGCCATTTGGTGGGGTCGTATTGCCACCAGCGAATACCATTGCGGTAGTCATTTTGGAAAATATGGTGGTAGTTGTGATAGCCCTCGCCGTAGGTGAGTAGCGCAAGAAAATCATTGTCGCGGGCAGTGTTTTCGTCGGTGTAAGGACGGCGGCCCCAGTAGTGAGCGAGAGAATTAATAAAAAAGGTGGTGTGGTGGCTAACTACCAGACGCAGAACCCCCGCAAGCAGGATGTTTTCCAGCATATTGCCGGTGATAAAGCCGAGGATTACCGCAGGTGCAATATTCATAATAAGCACCAAGGCGAGATAGTTGTTGTGTTGCCACATAACTATTTTATCGCGTTGTAGGTCGCGGGCATTACTGAAGTCGTCGCTGCTCGCTTCGTAATCTCTTAGCATCCAGCCAATATGGGAATACCACAGGCCTTTCTTTGCTGAATAGGGGTCGTTATCAATATCGTCGACATGACGGTGGTGGCGGCGGTGGCCCGAAGCCCAGATTAAAATACTGTTTTGGGTCGCTGCAGCTCCCCAAAGGGCGAACATGATTTTCAGTAGAGGGTGTGCTTTATAGCTATTGTGGGCCCACAAGCGGTGGTAACCGGCAGTGATTGACATACCGTTGGCGCCAAGTATGACAATAAAAGCGAGCCAGCCGCCCCAGGTGAAGCCTTGGCTGAATCCATACCATGGCACGCCAATGGCTGCGATGAGGAGAGTGCTAGAAAATAAAATGCTCTGCATCCACAGCAGTGGCGGCTTTTGCTCTGACACAGGACAATCGGGCTGTTGCGCTTCAGACATTGGAGGGGGGGCCTCGTCGATAAATAAATGTATATATTGGTTCATTTTATAGAAAGCAATCCGTCTTTGACAGTTACGACTTGATGACAATGTGCGTTTGTGACGTAGACGGACTTGTTATGCGAGTAAAAGCGTAAATTACCGGTTAGTTGGATGCCATCGGGAATTGTCCGGATGTGTAAAAGCCGCAGGTTTGAAGCCTCGCTGGTGGCAAGCTTATGGTATTGTTGGCGGCATATACGCAGGTGCCGCAGTGGCAATGCATTTTTGGGGAGTGAACCGCGCAGCATGTTAACAATGACCACAAATCGGGGCTGCACCCTAGGGACGAGAAGTGCCCGCGATAACATAGGTTCGCGTCGGCAAAAGTTACTAGTCTTGCTTTTTGTGTCGACGCTTTATAGCAATGCTAGCTTTGCGAGCGGTCAGTTGCGTTTAGAGGAGGTGCTGGTTAGTGCGCGCAAGAAAGTAGAGTCTCTACAGGACACCCCAATATCACTGACGGTGTTTAGCGAAGAGCGCCTGCAGATTGAAGGCGTTAGCGGCTTAGCAGATATTGCCAGTAAAGTGCCCGGTTTGACGATAGAGCCATTTCCGATCAATGGCGCTAGCCTGCGCATTTATATTCGCGGCATTGGTTTGGGTGATGTGCAAGTGACCCAAGACACACCTGTGGCCTTGTATTTGGACGGTGTTTATATTGCACGCTCCAGTGGCACGGCCATGGATGTGGCTGAATTAACCCGAATGGAAATATTGCGGGGTCCGCAGGGGACTTTATATGGCCGCAATACCACCGGTGGCGCAATTAACTTGCTAACCCGGCGGCCGCACTCAGAAAAGCTGGAATTCAATCAGACAATTGGTGTCGGTGACCGGGCGCTATTTCGTAGTAAATCAAGCGTAAACTTACCGATAACGGATTCCCTCGCCGTTAAACTGGCCTATTTAACGGAACGCCGTGATGGTTTTATAGAAAATACGGGGCCTGGGGGCGATTTTGGTGACCGGGACGTGCAGGGTGCACGTTTTGATCTGAGCTGGGATATAAACACTGATTTGCGCCTGGATTACAGTTATGACCGTTCGGATATGGAGTCTTATAACTATATGTTTCAGGCTATCAATCCCCCAGCGGAGGACGGCAATAAAGGCCAGGCGGATGCCATTAAACGCAGTGCACAGGCGCGCAGTAAATTTGGCCAACATCGCTTTAGCAGCATGGCAACCACCGCGCCGTTGGAGTCGTCAGTTAGCGAGATCGAAGGCCACGCCTTGATTGTTAGCGCGAGTACAGATGTGGGGGAGTTTAAATATATTGGGGCCTATCGCGAGTTATTTGACTCCGCTTATACTGATTTGGGGGGTGGTCTCGGCTCCCCTGATTACCGTCTTGATTCTCATCGCTACGACGGGCCAGCTGCGGAATCGGCCAATGGTGGACCAACGCCGCTAGTTAAGCCGACAATCACCCAGAGCCAGCAATCCCACGAATTTCAATATACCGGCGAATTTAAGGATATTGGCCTTGAATACTTGCTGGGGGCATACTATTTCACTGAAACGGCGGTAGAAGACAATAGCCCGTTACACCTGCAACTCTATTCGCTGGTGGATGGCGCCGACGATGTATATATCGTGAATTTTGTTAGCCAGAAATACGACGTTGATAATACGGCGGCGGCGGTCTTTGGTCAGTTGCGATGGACGCCACCCATTCTTGGTGATGCTCTGCATATTACAGTAGGTGCTCGCCACTCTCGGGATCGCCGCGAAGCACTGAAAAACCAGCGCGACGAAGTTTACTTTGAGTACACGCCTGATGCAGGGAATCCCCAAGTGTTTTCCTTAACCACATTTGCCGAAAATGCGGTGCTCGGCCCTTTGATTACGCCTATTTTGAATCGGGGTGGTTTGCCCGCGGATCGGCGTTTTGACAATGTGTTTGGACAGCGTCGATTTAAAGACGACTCCTTTAGCGCGATGGTGGAGTATGAGTTACAAGAAAATATTAATCTCTATGCCAAAGGCGTTGAAGCCTATAAAAGCGGCGGTTTTAATACCCGTGACCCGCAGTTGGACGGCAATCAAGGCGCCGCGTCTGACAGTATTGATTATGGCGTTGGCTTTGCGGATGGCTTTGGCGAAGAGAAGGCATTTAGCACGGAGCTGGGTGTGAAAAGTGAGTGGTTGCAGGGGCGTTTGCGCCTTAATGCCAACGTATTTCAGACCCATTTTGACGACATGCAAATGAACTTTTTACTCAATGGCACGGTAGCGGATACCAAGGTGTTGAACGCCGGAAGTGCAAGTATGCAGGGCTTTGAGTTTGATGTGAGTGCGTTACTGAGCGGCGCCTTAGTGATGAGCATGGAATACGCCTATCTCGATGCTGAAATCACCGAGGTGAGGGACAGCTTTGGTAACGATGTGACTCAGCGTTATGCATTTTCCGCCGCGCCAGAAAATAGCTATACTGCGAGTCTTGACTGGCATGTTTGGCAGGGCGCAAGTGCCAAATTACATTTGAATGTAAATACCAGTTTTATGGATACTCGGCTAGGTGGGGGCGATGTTCAAAATGCGCTCACTATTATGCCGTCTTATCAATTATGGAATGCGCGCTTAAGCCTTCAGCAGATAGCGTTTGCCCACGGCGAATTGGGTATAGCGCTGTGGGGTAAGAATCTCCTCGATAAAGAGTATGAAATATACGCTATAGATAATTTGCCCCAAGCAGACCGAGCGGTAGTGTGGGGTGAACCTCGTAGTTATGGCTTGGAATTGAGCTACCATTATTAATGGCAGCGGTGTTTTTATTGCAAATAAATTAAATAATAACGTGCAAAAATGAGGCTTAGATGGCATTGCGCATAGGTATAGTTGGGGCGGGTAGCATTGGCTGCTATATTGGCGCGGCTCTGCAAATGGGGGGTGCGGAGGTCTGTTTGTTGGGGCGTCCGCGTATGGCAGACGAACTCGCCGAACACGGCTTACATATCAGTGATCTTCGTGGTCTCAAGTATTCGGTCGATGCGCAAAAGGTGCGTTTTTATACTGAACTTAGTGCTTTGCCCGAGCAAGATGTCGTTATTGTTACGGTTAAATCGGGTGACACTGCCGCGGTAGCTGAACAAATGGCGCCGGTGATGGGGCGGAATACCACCATTATTAGTCTGCAAAATGGCGTCGCTAATGCGGCGATACTGCGTCAAGCCATGCCAAATTCCAAGGTGTTGGCCGGCATGATTGCGTTTAATGTACTGCAGATGGGCAAGGGGTGTTTTCACGCGGGCACCGATGGCGCCGTGATGGTAGAAGCCGCTGCTGAAGTGACCGAGCTTGGCGCCGCATTGGCCGTTAGTGGAACGCCCTTTGAAGCCCAAACTGATATGCGTTCGGTACTGTGGTCAAAGTTATTATTAAATCTCAATAATCCCATCAATGCCCTGTCGGGTTTGCCGCTAAAAGCTGAGTTGTCGCAACGGGCGTATCGGCGCTGTCTCGGCTTATTGCAACGCGAGGCCTTAGCCGCAATTACCGCAGCAGAGATACCCTTACAACGCTTAACTGCTGTTCCCGCGTCGGTGCTACCCTTTATTCTTGCGCTACCTGATTTTTTGTTTACGCGGCTAGCTCAGCCTATGTTAGCAATAGATCCAATGGCGCGGTCATCTATGTGGGAAGATCTGGAGCGGGGTCGTAAGACGGAAGTTGAATGGCTTAACGGCGAAGTCTTAAGTTTGGCGCTGAATCACGGTCTTACCGCACCAGCCAATGCGCGTTTGAAGGCCTTGATACACAGCGCCGAAGAGGGCGGGCGGCGCGATTTTAGCGGCCCAGAATTGTGGGCGCTAATAAGCCAAGCATGAGTTGCGTTTACTCCGCTAAGTTGGCTACGCGACGCTTACCGCTGGGGTAGCTGACTACTAAGCGTCCACCCATTAGGCGGTAGTTAAAATGCAATTGCCAGTCCTCACCGGCGGCAGTATAAATCTTACCATCGACCGCCTTCCAGCGTTGTGATGCTGGTTGCGAACAGGGATCTTGGTGGTTTTTTTGCGTGCGCGTGTCGACGAGATAAAGGGATTCACAGAGTTCGCCATTGGCACCAAAACGAATAGCCCACTCCTCGCCAAGATAAGGATTGCTGGCGCTGGCGCCGGGCTCGGCAACGGAATACCACGTACCCAGAATAGCGGTATCAATTGGGTTCTTGTGATTGTCTGCGCTCATTGTAATTTTGCTGAAATTTTCTCCAAGGGCATTGCTTAAGCTAAGCTCTACTTGGTTTTTATCTAGGCGACGTAATTCAAAGCGCAGTTCCTCAGACGAGTGGCTAATACCTATAGGCTTTTGGTAACTGCCTGTAATACGGTCACCACGAATATTGCCTATTAATAAATAGCGCTCTCGGGTATTGCCCATCTGCAATTTTGCGGTAACTCGGTGTTGAAAGGTATGGCTGGAATCAATGTGTAGGGCCCAGGTGCTGCCGTCGACTTCGGCAAAATAGCGGTCTTGAAAATCATCAATATTCGCAAAGCCACTAAGCGGCGTGATACAAGCCCAGCAACTCAACAGCCAGAAAAAATATCTGGTGGCATTTATTCGGATCATTATTATTCCCCTGTTTTTGAGACCTTGGGGTGGTTTTTCCGTGTTAGCGCCACATCATAGTATATTTTTCCGGCAATATCGAAGTTAAGCCCCTGGGGCTAAAGTGGTATGCGGCCGAGCAAAAGGTCTTTTGCCATTACCCAGTCGCCAATAAAACTGTAAAGCGGGTGTTTAAAAGTGGCGGGCTTATTTTTTTCAAAGAAAAAATGGCCGACCCACGCAAAGCCATAGCCGATAACAGGGAGCAGCCACAGCAAGCCCCACTGTTGATTAAATAGCGCAGTGCATAGTACCGACAGTACCAGTAGGCTGCCGATAAGGTGCAGGCGGCGGCAGGTTTTGTTGCTGTGCTCGGCCAAATAGTAGGGATAAAATTCAGCAAAGCTGGTGAAAACTTTTAAGTCGTTTGTGTCAGTAGGCATGAGGTGCTCCTGTTGTTGCGTTTATTATTCGGCATAGCCGGGATTTTGGCGGTCAATTTTACGCAAAAGTCCTGGCCAGGCGAGTCCGCCGAATAAACCGCCAGTGACAATTTTGGCCGCTTCCTTAACACCGTCGACAATGGCCGGATCGATAGGAATTAAATCGCGATTACCCGCCAATGCCTTTACCTGAATCATGCAAGTGGCTTCAAAAATATACATCGATAGGAATGCATCAGCAGGATTGGCGCCGACGGTAAGTAAGCCATGATTACGTAACATTAAAAAGGTGTTGTCAGCTAAATTGGCAACCAACCTCGGCTTTTCCTCTTCGTTGAGGGCAATGCCCTCATAGTCATGATAGCCAAGACTCGCCAATACCAAAGTAGCTTGCTGCGACAGAGGCAAAATTCCTTCGCGCTGGGCGGATATCGCCACGCCGTTTAATGAATGGGTGTGCATAACACACTGGGCGTCTTCCCGGGCTTGGTGAATGGCACTGTGAATGGTGAAGCCAGCGGGATTTACAGGGTAGGGAGAGTCGGCTACCTTTTCGCCATTGAGGTCAATTTTTACCAGCGACGACGCGGTGATCTCCTCGAACATCATGCCGTAGGGGTTGATCAAAAAGTGGTGTTCCGGGCCGGGAATACGCGCAGAGATGTGAGTGAACACTAGGTCGTCCCAACCGAACATGGCCACAAGGCGATAGGCGGCGGCAAGATCGACTCGCAATTGCCATTCTGCTTCGGAAACCTGATCCTTTAGTGATATTGTCATAGTTATTTATCCTCGGCTCTTATTAAGGCTTGTTTAAGCTATAGCGCATTTTGACGCTGTTTGACGGGGTAAATCTGTCAACTAGGCGACAGTGTTGATGTATTTAAGTTAATCGGGGTTTATTGGTGAGGGAATATGTAGGTGATTGATAAACGGCAAATACTCAGAGCCAACCCGTTGCTGTCGGGTTTGCCAGCCGATGTTGTTGAGCAGCTAATGGTGGTGAGCACGGTGCGAACGCTTGCCGACGGCGAGTGCCTGTATAGTCAGGGCGATGAAGGGGATGGCTTATTTGGCGTAATTCAGGGACGAGTGCGCTTGAGTAATACCAGTAAGGACGGCAAGGAATTACTGGTTATGTTAGTTGAGCCGGGTGATTGGATTGGCGAAATTTCTCTGCTAGATGGCCTGCCGCGCAGTCACGATGCATTCGCTGTGGGGGAAGGCGCGGTACTATTTTTGCCCCGCGCCAAATTCGATTCGCTGCTGACAGCACGCCCTGAACTGTATCAACATTTTATTCCCATGCTCTGCCGCAAACTGCGGTTGGCATTAAGCTACGTGGAAGGCGCTGCGCTATTTTCCCTAACCGAGCGTTTGGCTCAGCGAATTTTAGAATTGCTGACTTTTTATGGCGTTGACGATGGCGGCATTGGTCGCCTAATTGACGTGCATTTGCCTCAGGAGGATCTAGCAAAAATGCTGGGCGTGTCTCGTCAGGCCATAAGCCGAGAGTTAAAGCGTCTCGAAACGGAGGGCGTTATAGAATTGAGTTACGGGAAGTTGCGGGTACTCGATAAGGCGGCGTTGGAGCGGGAACGTGCATAACAGCGTGAATAGCGCGGCGCCGCCGCGCTATAGAACTTAGAAGTTATAGACCAGAGTGACCGCTGTTTCACGATCCATGTGCACAGTGCCGGTAGGCACGGTTTCGTTGTAGGTCAGGGTGTAGCTGAGTTTGAGGCCCAGTCCGCCGACGATTTTTGTCTTTAACGAGGTTACGGATTTGGTGACGGTATTCTCGTCGCCCGCTTCTGCACTCAGTTTTTGTACAAAGGTGGCGGTTTCCGATACGGCGGCTTTAAATTCGGTGGACAGGTGTAAAATGGCTTCAGATACCTGCCCGTCACCCGCTGCACTGCCATTTTCAAATTCACTTACCCTGAAACCAGGACCGATTTCTGCGTCCCACGTCATTTTAGGGGTTTTTAACAGTCGTCTACCGTAACCACCGGCGATGGTTGCCTGATACACATAGCCGCTAAAGCGATCTTTGGTGGCCGACGCATAGCCAAAACTGTAATTAAACTCACTGAAGTCATAGGCCAGCCGGTTGCTCAGTGCATATTTTTCTGCTGAACGCACGCCAGCGGCTTCGCTATTTTGTGCCTCGGCAGCAATATCGTAGGTCCACTGGCCATTGACTCGCTTGGCGTCGGTCTTAGCGATAACGCTCGACTCTTCACTATTACCCTCGAGCTGGAAGTAGCCGAATTCGACATCGCCGTTCCAGAAGTCTGTTTGGTTGGTTTGAGCAAATGCTGTACTGGTGCCTAGCAAGGCAGCCAGTGCGGCCACCTTACTTGTCTTTATATTGGTCATTGTTGTCCTTACTTGAAATGTAAAATTAAGACTCTTTGTGGAAGTGAACATCCATCTGCGGGTAGGGAATGCCGATGCCAGCAGTGTCAAAGGCATTTTTGAGATCTTCTACTAGTTTCCAGCGTGTGGGCCAGTAATCAGCGGTGGCTACCCAGGGGCGACAGAGCAGGTTCACCGACGAGTCACCTAACTCCGACACGACAATTGTGGCCGCGGGGTCTTTAAGAATACGGGTGTCCGCCTCAACCAGTTTTTGTAGAATTTCCTTGGCTAGACGCATATCGGCGTCATAGGAGATACCCACCACAAGATCGATACGGCGCCGGGGCATCACGCTGTAGTTGGTGATCGCATCCGACATTACTTTTGAATTGGGAATCACTATTCGCTTGTAGTCGCCGGTGAGCAAAATAGTAGAGAACAAACTGATACTTTCAACGGTGCCTGAACAACCGCCGGCATCGACCCAGTCGCCCACTTTACAAGGCCGAAAGGCAATAAGCAGCACACCTGCGGCAAAGTTAGCCAGAGAACCCTGCAGGGCTAAACCAACGGCTAGGCCTGCGGCACCCAGTGCAGCAATCACGGAGGCGGTTTGAATTCCGGCGTGAGCTAAAGCTGGAATGGCGCCCAGTGCAAAGAGTATGAAAAAAACCAGTTTGCCAATAAAGTTGGTCAGGGTTAAGTCAATGTTGCGCTTCGCCATAGCGGCTTTAATGACGCTTGATACAAACTTGGCTATCCAATAGCCAATGAGGATCATGGCTAAGGCGCCAGCAACCTGTAAGCCTATTGCTGCAGCGTCGGGACCGTATTCTTCAATAAGTAGCTGAATTTCTTTAGAGTCCATACATCTCCAGTTGATCTCTAGTGAATTTAACCCTAATTATAAACATGGACGGGAACCCTACCACAATGGCCATGCCGCGAATCAGCGTGAGGGCAACGGTCATATTTATGCTGGACTCAGTTTAAAAGGGCCAGGTTGTTGACTCGGCACCACCGTCGACTTCAATTATTTTACCGCTTATCCAACGCGCGGCGGGAGAGGCTAAGAACAGGGCTGCAGCAGCAATATCTTGCGGTTGCCCCAAGCTCTTGAGTGGCGTGAGGGCGGTCATTTTTTCTTGGATTTCGGTATTGAGAAATTGGCCGAGGGCTTCGGTGAGTATGGTGCCAGGGGCAACGGCATTGACGCGAATGTCTGGGGCGAAATCGGCCGCCAATAGTTTTGTCATTTGGGTCAGTGCGGCTTTGGCCGTGCCATAGCTGCTGAAACCGGCTTGACAATAGCGTGCTACAGCAGAGGTAATGTTAATAACATTGCCTCTGCTGGCCAAAAGTGAAGGCTGGCAAAGCTGGGTAAGAGTGAATGCACTGGTTACATTAAAATTAAAGTCGCGATTAAACGCTTTAGCGTCGGTTTTTAATGGATCGTTAGGATAGGCGCCCCCCGCGTTATTGACCAAGATACTGATTTTGCCAAACTGTTCGAGACTGCTCTGTACCAGCTTGGCTAAATCGTCCTCGCTGCTTACGTCGCAGCTAATGGCGAGGGCTTTGCCACCCGCCTGGCGGCATTGCGCGGCGGTATCGTCAATATCAGCTTGGGTGCGCGCGGCGCACACGACAGATGCGCCTGCTTGAGCAAAAGCAATTGCAATGGCGCGACCAATACCGCGGCCCGCGCCGGTAATAATCGCGACCTCGCCCTGGAGAGAAAACAAATCTTGTATAGCCATGTTCTTATCCTTTTACGGTAACCATTTGTGTGTGCAGCCCATGAGCACGAGGGCTTCTGCTGGCCATAGCCTCGCGATTGCCTCCCGGTGGGTCAATGGTAATTTCGCTCAGCTAGCTGACGTTTTTACTCCGCTTGCATTTAGCTGTTTAAATAATAATGATTATCATTTAGTATTGAGCTTGATCGATTAATGGAGAGTGATGATGGCAATGCGATTTTTATGTGAGTCTCACCGTCAGCAACTGCTGCGCAATCAGGCGGTCGCGGAGATCCGCTGGGATGAATGGATGGAGGCCGGCCGGGAGGCCTTTAGCAATAAAGAATGGTTGGTGGCCCTGAGGTATTTAGGGCCTAGCTATGAATTGAGTGACTTATTGCTTAAGCGCGTGTGGGCACCGGACCTACCTTGTTTAGATCGCTTTATGCTGTCGGGGCATTTTTTAGCGGAGTGCTTGCGTCACTGCGGCGAAACTCAGTTGCAGCGGCACTGTTTATTGGAGGTACATCATCGCCTTTTGGCTATTTTACGTAGCGCGCAAGGGGCTGAATTGCCATTGCATCGGAATATTGAGATATCTTTGCAAATGCTGTCTCGTCATTATGAGGCGGTTGGGGAGGCGGACTTACTTGTCGCTTGTGAGCAGGAGACTCGACGCCTGCTGTGCAGGTGCGTACATTAATGACGAGTGCCTATTTTGTTAGTGGCCCTATCTGTGTATTAAATACTGTGTTCGCAAATAATAATAAAATCAGCTAGATATGTGTGTTGTAGTGCCTGTAAGGTAGCTATTAGCGCCGTCCCCTTAATCGAGCTCCCTGCGACTGCCATCTTGAATTGCAAATTGCGAATACTTTTGCGAGTTAACGCCAAATTAACCGTCTATTATTATTTGGTATTTCCCGCTTAGCCGTGCTGAATTTCTAAGATGTTGAAATATAATAAAAAATATTACTTATTCGCAGTTTGGGAATAATGGCTCGTTTTCTGCAAATAACCTTGTATCAAATTAAAGTTTGCTGGCATGACGTCGGTTCAGGCGATACAGGTAGAGAGCGATGAAAATAGTAGCAGTAGTATTAGTGGGTTTAATCACCGGGTGCAGTGAATTTCATGCCGTTAATCACAGTGACGTTCATTATAGCTATGGTCAGCAGTCTGAGTATGGGGCAGCGAATGCCTATTTAGACAGCGATGGCGACGGTGTATTAGATTTTGGTGATTTGTGTCCCAAAACGCCCCGAGGTAGCAGCGTAAGCACTGAGGGCTGCCCCACTGCTTATCAGATTAACGGCGATTTCATTACCGCCAAAAAATGTGCAGAACCGGTTTTTTAAGTGAATTACATCTCGTTTGCTCAATTAAGTGACAAAAATTGAACTATAAATTGAGAGCGACCAAGAAGTCTCATCGGTTTTTACCTTGTGACAACAATCAATCACCACAGGGTAATTTGGAGGATAAGGGAATGAAGTTTAAGTGGAATGCAGTTGTTATTGCACTGCTACTTGCAGTGGCCGCGCCAGTCAGTGCGCTGCCTGAAAACGGACTGAAGTTTGTTGAAACCGCAGACGGTCGTCAGTCTGCCCGCACTCGCGAGCTAGTGCAGTGGACTCATTCTCGTCTAGTGTTTGAAAAGACATTGAAGCGAGTAGCGGTTGGCCAAGAGTCCACTATGCAGGTCGAGGTACTTGGTGCTAACGAAGTTTTGGCACTGGCTAAAAAAGTAGGTCGAACCAGTATTATGGTTTGGTATACCGACGGTAGCAGCGAAACCTTTCTGTTTAGTGTCGTAGAGGATCTTTCGGTACTTCGCAGTGCCTTGAGCGATATCCATCGCAATATTCGCATCCAGTTGGCGCCAGACCGTGCAGCGTTGGTGTTGCGCGGCAAAGTGCCCACTGTCGATTTTCGGATGGCGGCTGAAAGCGCAGCACGTAATTATTTAGATGTGGGTTTAGGTGGCAGCCGCGGTAACGTCGACGTGCTAATGCAATCTTCTGGCTTGGGTGCAGCGGTTCAAGATTCTAATTTCCGCGTGCAGTCTGCGGCGAATAAGTCGCCACGTAATGCCATTCGCGGTGGCGCGACCGTAATTAACTTAATTCAAGTTGAAACCCTGCCCTTAAATATAACTGAAAAGCTGAAAAGCGCTATCGCGGGTATCGGTGGTGAGGACGTGACTATTCGCCGGATTCAGCGCGGAGACCTGCAAGATAATTTGGAAGATACCCTTATCCTTGCAGGTTCTGTTGAGAATCAAGTTGTACTCACTCGGGTTTTGAATATTGCCTCTCGCTTATTTACGGGGCAAGACGCCGAGAGTGATATGCGTGCAATCACCAATGAGTCTGGTGGATTAACTGGCGGCCGGAGCAGTAGTGGCAACAATAGCTTTGGCGGTGGTAATGGTCAAAGTGGCGGCAATAGCCTGGGTGGCGGCGGTGGCCTTGGTAATGAACTGAGTAAAAACATTGGTCGCTCAACCTTGGTTTCGGTTGGCGGTGGTCGAATCTTGTCAATGATCGACGTCCGCGACCTGCCTCAGGTACGCGTCTCGGTGCAAATGCATGAAATTAGTCGCAGCCGTCTTAAAAGCTGGCGTCCAGATTTGACCGCGGTCAGCAATGGCTACGACAACAGTACGGTATTTGGTTTAAATGGCTCTTCGCAGCGAGCCACTGGCGCATCTCAAGTAGAAACGGCGCTTCAGGTTTTAGGCGGCACCTTACTTGGAAATATCCAGGTAGGTGGCAGTGATATGGCCTTCGACCTTTTATTCTCGCTCTTAGAAGAAGAGGGTATTTCACGCACCTTGTCACGTCCAACCTTGACTGTGCTTGCCGGTGAAACCGCAACCTTCCGCGCCGGTGGCGAAGTGCCAGTGCCCCGTGCCTTTGCTCCCTCAGGTTTGTCGGGTGACGACAGCGTGGGCAGTAATGCCGCCGGTGTGTTTAGCGGTACCGATTTTAAATCCTTTGGTGTTGAGCTAGAGGTGCGTGCCATGGTGGGTGAAAACGACAAAATCACCTTAGATTTGCGCCCCACCATCTCTATGCCTGATACCAAGTTGACTCAGGATATTGCTGGCAGTACGGGGTCAACGCTGAATAGTACCGCCTTTAATGTGCGGACAATTAATACCTCTACTCGCTTGATTGACGGTCAGCCTTTGATTATCGGTGGCTTGGTAAGCCGTGACGTATCAGATAATGAAAGTCACACACCGGGTTTGAGTAGCGTGCCAGTGCTTGGCAACTTGGCTAAATCATCGAGCAAAAATGACAGTGATCGCGAACTCATTATTGTGGTTACCCCCACGATTGTTCGTGAACCAAAACATGAAGTGGCCCTGTGGCAATTCCCTGCAAATACCGAATTGTTACTGCGTAGCCTAGTTGTGCCGCCTAAAGGAACGCGCAACTACAGCAATGGACGGGAGAAATAAAATGACATTACTTAACAACAGCGTACGCACTTTGTTGCTTGCCACCGCGTTTATTATGACGGGCTGTGTGTCGATGGATCAGCACCGAGATGCGCATCCTGATCCAGATACTCGCTTAAACCAAATGTTGGCGATGTATGAAAAAACAGACGACTTCGGTAATTCCTGCAATGAATTATGGAATGCCTATAGTGCGACCACAGATTGCGAACGGATTCAGCGTGAGGTGGAGCGCCTGGGTATTGAGTTTCCGAACCATCCGCGGATTATGATGGCTAATGCCACCATGCAATATCAGGCTGGACGCCCAGACAAGGCACAATTTACCCTAGACCAGTTGTTGGCTGATCGAGGTCCACACCCTGAAGCGGCAATACTACGGACTAAAATTGCGTTGGAAGAGGGTAATACCGCGCGCGCTAGAGCGGTGCTGCAAAAGCAGATTATTATCAGCCCATCAAACTTTGAGCTGCGCGAAGCATTGGCCTCAACCTATTATATAGAAGGCAAATACGACGAAGCCGCTAAGGCACTGAGTGCGGCAGGTAGATTAGGTGCGCCGGGCTGGCGTCTCTCCTATCACCAAGGCTTGATTCGCGAGGCGCGTAAAGATTGGAAAGGCGCCTGTAGTTTGTATTTGATGTCCATAGAGCAGCGGCCAGACTTCCAAGCACCGTCGGCACGGTTGATCGGTCTCACCGAGCATGAGAGCTGTCGCGCGCTAGCCGATGGTCGAGGCTATAACGTAAGAAGATGATCATTGTAGTTGCCTTACTAGAAGGGCCAAGCTAAATGCTTGGCCCTTTTTTTTGATCTTTAAAAAGGTAATTTCACTAATTTTATTTAAACCGCGTTGCAAAATGAAAACCACATTGGTTTAGGCGCTAATTTCCTTGTTCTAATACCGCGCTGAATTTCATTTGGCAAAGGTTCGTGTTTCAGTAAGATGCTGTTTTATAACAATAAAAAATAAATTATCGTGATCTCCTTCAGTCTGGCACGTCACCTGCAATCTATTAATCAGAAATTCAGAAACGGTCTGGTAGAGATCTACGAATTTCGCCAAACCATTAAATTAACGCTTAACTATTTCTACATTATTAAAGGTGAACATTATGAAAATTCAAAGCAAATCAAGCATCCGTAACAAGAAGCAGGGCGGTTTCATCATGACCACTGAGTTGGTTCTTCTGACCACGACTATGGTTGTCGGCATGATCGTAGGCCTAGTATCCATGCGCGATTCTGTTAACGCCGAAATGGAAGATGTTGCCGAAGCAATTGGCGCCCTGGATCAAAGCTACGCCTTTGACGGCATCAAGAACAACCAGAACACTGCGGTTATTGCTGGTTCAGGCTTTGATGATGCAGTTGATGCACTGGCTGGCGACGACACTGGCTTCACCTTCACTATCGATAATGACGAAGGCCCAACAGGTGACACTGCTGATGCCCAGGCTTCTAGCGCCGGCTTGCAGACTTCGCCTCTCTAAGGGCGGCCTCCTTAGCGCCTGAGGGCGCTAAGGCTTAAACGAATTCAAGCTCCAAACACTGACACGAAATTTTAAAACTACTCTTAAATAAACAGGTGAACATTATGAAGATTCAAAGCAAATCAAGCATCCGTAACAAGAAGCAGGGCGGTTTCATCATGACCACTGAGTTGGTTCTTCTGACCACGACTATGGTTGTCGGCATGATCGTAGGCCTAGTATCCATGCGCGATTCTGTTAACGCCGAAATGGAAGATGTTGCCGAAGCAATTGGCGCCCTGGATCAAAGCTACGCCTTTGACGGCATCAAGAACAACCAGAACACAGCTGTTATCGCTGGTTCAGGCTTTGATGACGCGGTTGACGCACTGGCTGGCGACGATACTGGCTTTACCTTCACTATCGACAATGACGAAGGTCCAACAGGTAACACCGCTGACACTCAGGCATCTAGCGCTGGTCTGCAGACTTCACCTTTGTAAGGTTTAGTACTAAAGCCCCGGCCTTAGGACTGGGGCTTAACAAGCAATTAAAAAGCGATGCAGCCTTTGGCCGCATCGCTTTTTTGCTGTTGGTTTGGGATAAATATCAAGCGGCTAGCCTCACTCCTTGGCTCGAACGTCGCTGTTTAGGTGCGCCTCTTAGACTTGCTTTCTGTCTTCGCTGCGAAATTTACAAGCGAATAATTAAACCGCTTTGCAAAATGCAATTCACCCTGCTTTAGGCGCGAATTATTCGTGATTGATGAGCTAATGTATTCGACTTTTCTGTGTTTTGGTTTGTCGTAAGATACTGATTTGTAAAAATAAAAAATAAATTATCGTGATATCCTTCAGTCTGGCACGTCACCTGCAATCTATTAATCAGAAATTCAGAAACGGTCTGGTAGAGATCTACGAATTTCGCCAAACCATTAAATTAACGCTTAACTATTTTTAAATTATTAAAGGTGAACATTATGAAAATTCAAAGCAAATCAAGCATCCGCAACAAGAAGCAGGGCGGTTTCATCATGACCACTGAGTTGGTTCTGTTAACCACTACTATGGTTGTCGGCATGATCGTTGGTCTCGTATCCATGCGCGATTCAGTTAACGCCGAGATGGAAGATGTTGCTGAAGCAATTGGCGCCCTGGATCAAAGCTATGCCTTTGACGGCATCAAGAACAACCAGAACACTGCGGTTATTGCTGGTTCAGGTTTTGATGACGCGGTTGATGCACTGGCTGGCGACGACACTGGCTTCACCTTTGTAGTTGACTCAGACGAAGGCCCAGGTAGCACTAACACTGCCGACACTCAGGCTTCTAGCGCTGGCTTGCAGACTTCGCCTCTCTAAGGGCGGCTTCCTTAGCGCCTGAGGGCGCTAAGGCCTAAACGAATTCAAGACACTGACACGAAATTTTAAAACTACTTTTAAATACACAGGTGAACATTATGAAGATTCAAAGCAAATCAAGCATCCGTAACAAGAAGCAGGGCGGTTTCATCATGACCACTGAGTTGGTTCTTCTGACCACGACTATGGTTGTCGGCATGATCGTAGGCCTAGTATCCATGCGCGATTCTGTTAACGCCGAAATGGAAGATGTCGCCGAAGCAATTGGCGCCCTAGATCAAAGCTACGCCTTTGACGGCATCAAGAACAACCAGAACACCGCGGTTATCGCTGGTTCAGGCTTTGATGACGCGATTGACGCACTGGCTGGCGACGACACCGGCTTCACCTTCACTATCGATAATGACGAAGGCCCAACAGGTGACACTGCTGATGCCCAGGCTTCTAGCGCCGGTTTGCAGACTTCGCCTTTGTAAGGTTTAGTTCCTAAACACCTTGGCCTTAGTGCTAGGGTTTTAATTCATAAAAGCGATGGCGCCTTAGGCGCCATCGCTTTTTATTTTGAGGAGCCCTAAGGGTGGGGCTGAAGTCTGTTGATTAATTTGATTTTCATTTTGCAATTCATGATTGAGAAAGTTTATTTCAGAGCAGCAGGTCCTCGTTAAGTGTTCTTTAAGCTACTGATATTTAACTATTTATAGTTATTTTCTCTGTTGGCTGGAAAATTGCATTACCTGTATCAGAAACGACGATTAATGTGTCGAAAAATTATTAGTACATGAAATAAATTAATGAGGTTTAACATGAAACGCAAACTAACAGGCAGCGCAACAGCATCATTGGTATTGTTTTTTGCATCGAGCATGTTGGCATCAGTGCTGGGCCTTCGTCAGGTTGACAGGATGACCACCGAGCCAGGTTGGGTAGCGGGAGGCGATATTGCCGCAGGCGCGGTGATAATGCCCAATATGCTTAAAGAGGCGAGAATTAGTGGCGGCGCTAATGTTATGTCTGATCCGCGCTCTTTGTTTGGTAAGCGCCTTAAAATTGCTAAAAAAGAGGGTGACACGTTTAAGCCCGACGATATTGCTCCAGCGCCAGCCCGCAAAACCCTGGCACAAGCGATTCCCGAGGGACGGGTGCTATACACCCTGATCCCCAATGCTGGTGGTATTCCGCACTCACAATTGACCGGTGGTGATCGTCTGGATGTGCTGGTGACGGGCCGTGGCGGTGTAAGAACCGTGGCGCGGGATGTTCGCCTCATTGGGGTGATGGACGGCAGCGCAAAGTCACAGGCTGCGGCTGACGGCGGCCCGATTAGTATGCTTAAGCAAAAGCCCAAGAATAAGTCTGGAAGTAGAACCGGAGTGTCTTTGGTGGTTGCGGTCTACCCAGATGATGTTTACCCGCTTGCCAGCATTGGCAGCAATGATAAGGTGAGCCTAGTACTGCACGGCAGCCGTGACCTGGCTGATGGCCAGCCGCTGCGAGTAAGAGCGGTACCAACTCATCGTTCGGTAGAAGTGGTATCGGGTTTGAGTCGCAGCAAGGTGCATATCCGTCTATGATAACGACATAGGCGAGTTGAATGGCGCTGCGTGTTCCATTTTTGCGAACCATATAAGTACCTTAAGCGAATTAAGGTGCTGAAGCTGGGGAGAGTATTCTGGAATGCATTGCAAAATGCGAAAAATCCGGTCGAATAGAAAAATAATTGCAAAATGCAAAAGCAATTCCCCTAAGCTTGTTGTTCATGTCCTCTTAACTTATTGAAATTTATAAAGATAATATATTGTCAGGCCGTTTTCTGAAGCTGGCACGTTGGCTGCAATACATACTGTAATAGGAAAGTTGATACGACTTTCACACCGCATACAGTAAATGCCAGACTACAGAATCGGAGAAATACCATGAAACGCAAACTAACAGGCAGCGCAACAGCATCATTAATACTGTTCTTTGCATCAAGCATGTTGGCGTCGGTACTGGGCCTTCGTCAGGTTGACAGGATGACCACCGAGCCGGGTTGGGTAGCGGGAGGCGATATTGCCGCGGGTGCGGTGATAATGCCAAATATGCTTAAAGAGGCGAGAATTAGTGACGGCGCTAATGTTATGTCTGATCCGCGCTCTTTGTTTGGTAAGCGTCTTAAAATTGCTAAAAAAGAGGGTGACACGTTTAAGCCTGAGGATATTGCCCCGGCGCCAGCCCGCAAAACCCTGGCACAAGCGATTCCCGAGGGACGGGTATTATACACCCTGATCCCCAATGCTGGCGGTATTCCGCACTCACAATTGACCGGTGGTGATCGCCTAGATGTACTGGTGACGGGCCGTGGCGGTGTAAGAACCGTGGCGCGGGATGTTCGCCTCATTGGGGTGATGGACGGCAGCGCAAAGTCACAGGCTGCGGCTGACGGCGGCCCGATTAGTATGCTTAAGCAAAAGCCCAAGAATAAGTCTGGAAGTAGAACCGGAGTGTCTTTGGTGGTTGCGGTCTACCCAGATGATGTTTACCCGCTTGCCAGCATTGGCAGCAACGATAAGGTGAGCTTGGTACTGCACGGCAGTCGTGATCTGGCAGATGGTCAGCCGCTTCGAGTAAGAGCGGTGCCAACCCACCGTTCAATAGAAGTAGTATCAGGTTTGAGTCGCAGCAGAGTGAATATTCGACTGTAAGTTTAGTGAAAAATAGCTTGATCCTTAGTGAATTTGAAGTGGAGATAGACTTGTGAATATTTTGGGCGATGAGAACAAGGACAAAGGTGGCGCAGATTATTTTCGACGCCTAAGGGGCATGGTTCATCGCCGCTTAATCGATACGCTAGACAGTGATGGCGCTAAATCACTCGGCGACACCAGCCAGGTAAAAGAGAAACTAGAATGGATTGTTAATGATTTAAGCCGCAGCCGCGGTGTAGAAATATCACAAGCAGAACGTAATCAACTTGAGCGCGAAATTCTTGAAGAGTTAAGCGGCATGGGCCCATTGGCGCCCTTTATGCTTGAAGATGATATTACCGACATTCTAGTCAATGGTGCCCACGAAATTTGGATTGATCGCGCCGGCCGCCTCCAAAAAACGGACGCGCGCTTTGACGACGAAGCCCATTTGCGGCGATTCTTAGATCGTATTATTGGCGTTCAAGGCCGACACCTTGATGCGAGTACACCAATGGTAGATGCAAAATTAGCCGATGGCAGTCGCTTGCATGCAGTGATACCGCCGCTTTGTTCAAAGGGCGCGGTTGTCTCAATCCGGCGTTTCCGTAAAGAAAGAATAGAACCTGCGGACCTTGTGACAGGCGGATTTATCAGTCAGCCGATGCTTGATCTTCTGCAAATGGCCGTGGAGGCAGGTGTGAATGTTATTGTGGCAGGAAGTGCGGCGGCGGGTAAAACCACCTTGTTAAATGTGCTTTCTAAATCGATTCCGGATCATGAACGCATTATCACTATAGAAGAAACTTCTGAGCTGCGCTTGGATCACCCCCACGTCATTCCCCTTGAGTCCCGACCTGGTAACTTAGAAGGTATTGGTAGCGTTAATCTTCGTGAGCTAGTTCGAACCGCATTGCGGATGCGCGCAGATCGCATCATAGTTGGTGAGGTGCGCGGCGGCGAAGTTATGGATATGCTACAGGCCATGAATGTAGGACATGATGGCAGTTTAACCACTGTTCACGCCAATAGCCTAGCTGACGTGCTACGCCGCTTAGAGTCCCTAGCACTAATGAGTGACTCTGGTGTGCCCCGCGATTCGGTTAAGGAAATGATCGCCTCTGCCATTCAGGTGGTCGTGCACGTAATGCGTTTTCGTGACGGTTCGCGCCGTGTGGTGAGCCTTGGTGAAGTGGTGCGTGACGGCGGTGAATTGTCCGTCAAAGAATTGTTCCGGTTTAAAACCGAGGGCCTCAATGATGAGGGGCGTATTCAGGGTAAACACTGGTACACCGGTGAGAAGGTAGACTTTTTGGAGCGCGTAGAGGCTCAGGGCTTTTCTGTTGATATTGATCTCGGGCCCGCTCTGGACGTAAGGAGTGCGGTGTCGTGATAGATATACTGTTGGTTGCACTGTGTGTTTGTGTCGCCTTGTATTCAGCTTATTTTTTCTGGAGTAATCGTACCGCGAGTTCCGCGACAAGTACCCCAGTGGATGTATTGTTTGAAGACAAACCTATACGAGTCCGTAAGCCGTCGAAATTGCGCGGTAGCTTACGAACCTTAAATTTACAAGTTGAACCCATACTGGTCATCGCCATTATTGGGATACTTGGCGCCTGTGTGTACTTTCTGTTTATTGAGTTATTTCCAGATATGGGCCGGTTTGCGTTTCTCGCTGCCGCCGGCTTTACCTGCATGGCATTTTTTATAATCAATGATATGAGCTTGTGGCGCCGTCGTAAGTTTGAAGAGCGTCTCGTTGATTCTCTCGATTTAATTCAGGCCGCGATTCAAGGCGGGGTGACGGCAAGACACGCCTTACTGGTGGCGGCAGATGCATCTGACGGCGCAATAAAGAAGGAATTAACGGAAATCGTTGAACGCCTCGATTACGGTTTAACCATTGAAGTTGCCGTTGATCGCATGCAAAAGCGCTATGACACCGAAGGGGTGCGTTTATTTTCGCAGGCGCTAATCTCCAAGTGGCATTCAGGTAGTGATTTTGGCTTGTTGTTAAAGTCCATTAGTGAACTTATTCGCGATCAATTGCGGTTGCGGATGCTGATTACGGGTCAATTGTCTGGGGTTCGCTATTCCGCCGTATTTACGGGTGCGCTGCCATATTTGTTGGTGCCGCTATTTTTGTGGCGTGAACCCCATTGGTTTGACCCCTTAAAAAATAATCCCGACGGCGCGACATACGTATTAGGCGCTATATTACTACAAGTGTTTGGTTACCTTTGGTTGCGTCGCCTGTTGAGGACAGAACTATGAACGAGAGCTGGTGGTTTGACCTGGGTGTACTCGTACTGTTGATGTTTATTGGCGCTATCGCGCTAAAGATGCGGTCTGGCGGTATTGAACAGGTTACTGAGAAGGAGTTTGACGGATTTGACTTTGACGATGACAAGCGGCGATTTTCAGTTTATCCCCGCAAGTTGATTCGGCAAAGTGGCTATTCTCCTGAGAAACTTTTTTGGGTTTACTGGATTAGTAAGGTGGTGTTAGCTGTTTTAGTACCGATGGTATTACTCGAGATATTTCAAGAGGGTTTGCTATTATGGGCTGTGCTGCTTATTGGTGTTGTTAGTTTTGTAATTATTGACCTCTGGTTTCTGTTTGCACGAAAAAGTCGGCGCTCGTCGATAGAGCGATCACTCTCATTTTTTGCTAATTTGATGGTGGTCTACTTAAAATCAGGATTGAGCTTAACCCGCGCTTTTGACAGCGCCGCGCAATACGGATTGAGTCGTAAAAACCCGCTCTCTCAGGAAGTAAGTCTCTTACTCCGTGAAATTGACGCTGGCCGCGCTCGCGATGAGGCCTTTACTCGGCTTGCCAAACGCACAGGAGTACAAGATTTACGCCGCCTTGCGGCCGTATTGAATGTCGGCTTTAAAGTGGGTTCTCCGGTGGCAGATACCTTAGAGGCACAGGCGCAATTATTGCGCGCTCGACAGGCTCAACAGGGCACTGCGCTCGTAAATCGCAAGACAATGGAAGCAATGTTGCCGATGCTCATGGTGTGTTTTCCCATGTTTATTGTGTTGATATTTTACCCTGCTGGCGCTCAGGTCATTGAAGTAATGGGTGCGCTTAAGGATTTGTTTTAAAACGCGGCGGCAATGGTGTCGTGACAAATGATTGGCGGGAGCCTGTATTTACATGAATGATCTTGGTAAACAATTGAATTTCGCGGGGCGCAAGCCACAGCGCGTCAAGCAGCAAGGTTTTATTATCACCATTGAGCTGATACTCATTAGTACAGTATTGGTTATCGGTACTTTTGTTGGTGTTGTTGCAATACGCGACGCCCTGTTCAAACAGTATATTCAAAAGCAATCTCGGGATGTGTATGTTACCGATAGCGATGGGCGGGTGCTTGGTAAAGCCATAGATTACGATGAGCATGAAGCACCGCGAATTCCTTATATAGATCGTACTGTTGAACCCGCATCACCAGATCCCGCGCACCGCAATTACCGCGCCTTAATTGGTATTCGTGATGACCGCTTTACCAGTCGCGAACCAGTGTATTACGATGGCGCGAATTGCACCGGAACTCCTTGCATTAAAGCACCGAGCGACGAAACGGCAGATAACGTTGGCATTGATAATTTATCGGCCACTGGCGCAGTTGGGTATATTTACAAGCTTCAAGATGGACCAACCTATGCCATTGGTCGCTCGCCAGACGGTATTAAGGGATATCTATTTAGAGAAACCGCGAATTCCTGCCCTATTTCACCAGAGTTGATTCAGTCGCGCTATATTTCGCAAAAAGTGGTAACGGGTAGTCCCTGCGAGGCGGTTAGTGTCGGCACTGGTGGCGGAGACGGCGATTTTGTAGCAGATGCCGACACATCTTGCTTGGTTGCCGCAGATGATCCGCTGGGACTTATTCCGGATTGCACCTGCCCTGCGGGGTTTACCGATCAAAACGACGTATTGCGTGCTGCGGATAATGAATCGGCCATTAATGGTCGGATCACTGACGGTATAGGAACCTTGGGTGCGGCCGGGGCCGCCCTTGCTCCCTCAGTCGGCACTGTTTGCTGTCCTACTGGGTCGGTGTTGAGCAGTACCGATATTGTTGATACCACGACCTACGCGGTGTTGTTTCAGGCCAATGCGGAGCTGCCTGTACCGATACCAGACGATATATTTGATGCCGCCCTAGCCACCGCCGGTTTGGAGCCAGCAACTTTAACGTGTGTTACGGAGTCGCCGAATGGTGGGGGTGGCGGTTTGCCTCGATCACTGGTGCTTAAAGAAGCCGTTGAAGTAACCGCGCCAGATGACCCAACAATTAATGCCATGGCGCCTTTTGTAGCGCCATTTAAAGTGAACCTTCCGGCCGATGTTGGCGAGGATGCATGGATATATACACTGCCAGGTGAAGAAGGTCCAAATAGCTAGCAGCGTGGGTAAGGCGCTTTTTATGATTATTGAAACTCCTGTAGGAGAGGTTTGTGCGGCGAGTTAGACAGTATCAAGGTGGTTTTATTATCACGCTGGAGCTTATTTTGGTAAGTACCATCTTGGTTATTGGCACGTTCATTGGCGTGGTGGCGCTGCGGGATGTTTTGTTTAAGCAATACGTCGAAAAACAATCTCGCGATATTTATGTGAGTGATAGCAATGGGCTTGTCTTAGGACAGGCTTTATCTTTTGACCAACATGAAGCCCCGCGTATTCCCTACATAGATCGCTTGGTGCCACCGCTGTCGCCCGATCCCGCGCATCGTAATTACCGCGCTTTAATTAGCATAAGAGACGATCGCTTCACCACGCGGGAGGCGGTCTATTACGATGGTGAAAATTGCACGGGCACCCCGTGTATCAAAGCGCCAAGTGATGAGAAAGAAGATAATATTGGTATTGATAATGTCGCTGCTACTGGCGCCGTCGGTTACCTCTATAAATCCCAAGCTGGCCCCACGTATGCGATAGGGCGCTCACCGAATGGCATAACAGGTTATTTGTTTAGAGACACCGGCAATGCCTGCCCTATTTCGCCCGATGCAGTTAGATCCCGCTATATGTCAGAGAAAGTCGTGACTGGCAGCCCCTGTGAATCGCTTGAAACCTCAAGTACCGAAACGACCCCAGGGACAATAACGACAACGCAGACCTATGTAGCAGACCTATACTGATTGCCTAATCGGCTTAGGCGCGATCCCTGGTCAGCTAATTGATACTTGTTCTTGCCCTAGTAATTACTCTAATCAAAATGATGTTATTCGTGCTGCTGAATCTGAAATAAACGCGTCTCTTTTGGTGGGCTTAAATTCAATTAGGGGTTTTGCAAAAGACGTGGTGGACGTTGTTGAAACCGTGGGTTTGCAGGTTGGTACGGTGTGTTGCCCGGTTGGCTCGGTGTTAAGCGATACTGGCTTGGCCGATACGATTGCCTACACGATTATTGAGGACGCTATTTACGCTACGTTAACAGATGTGAGAAAGCGTGACCGTACTTTAGAGAGTCTCAGTGACAGTCTCACTCCGCAGGCGATTGTGTGTGTGGAAGAGACGACTACCACAACGCCGGGGGGCGGCTCTCGGTCCTTGGTTCTCCGTGAGGCTGTGCAAGTGCTCGCGCCAGATACCAGCGATAATGCCCTCGCTAATTTTTCCGCCCCCTTCAAAATTAATTTACCGGCTGACGCTAGTTCAGATGATTGGGTTTATACTTTGCCTGGGAAAGAAGGCCCCAATGATTAATATAGTGATCGCCGAATGCCTGTTTGCAGTAGTATTCGCAAAATGGGAATGGTTTTGCGGCGCATTTGTAATGTGGCTTTTCTTTAGCTCTTTGGTCACTAAAAATATTTCGTAAGTTATTGTTTCTTATGTAGTAAAGTATATTTTTTGTTGTGGCATCGACCTTGCATTCAATAAGCTATTAAACGCTATATGGTCTTACGCGATTTTGCGCAGACACTAATTGAATCAAGGGTAGGCCGTTATGAGTATTGCAGACGAAAAAAAACAAGAACTCGATGTGCTGATACAGGGCAAACAGACTAATTATATGTATAAGCACACTGATATTAGCCATTACATGGGTGACATTATTTCGGAGGCCATCAGAGAGAAACATTTCTATATGGTTTATCAGCCTCAATTTGCACTCGGTAGTGGTAAGTTGTTGGGCTTTGAAGCGTTAATCCGGTGTCAGTCACCCGATTTTGGTTTGGTGTCGCCTGCCGATTTTATCCCGTTTGCCGAGGAGAATGGCGAGATAGTAGAAATCGGTAAATGGATCTTTCGCCAGGCATTGCTAGACTTGAAAACTTTGCGTGATAAAGGACTCGATGATATTTATATGTCGGTTAATTTGTCGCCAGCGCAATTCGCAGCTGGAGATGTCTTTGAGCAAGTAATGGTTTTATTGATGGAGTTCAACCTACCACCGACGGCGTTAAAGCTAGAGCTCACTGAGACTGCGCTGATTCGCAATGCAGAAGTGGCTGCTCGCACATTTCGCGCATTTCAAAATGAAGGTGTGCAAATTTGGTTAGATGACTTTGGCACCGGCTTCGCCTCGTTGAATTTACTGCGCGAGTTTAAAATTGACGGTCTTAAAATTGACAAAAGTTTTATTGACGGTATCCATCGCAATGATGATGATTTTACTATTTGCAGCGCGATTATTGCCATGGCTCAGCGTTTGGGCTTGCACGTGGTTGCAGAGGGTATCGAGGACGAAATGCAAGCACAAATTCTTGGCCAACTAGGCTGTGATGCCGCTCAAGGATTTCTATTAGCTCGCCCACAAGCCATCGCGCAATGTATTGAAAGTTGGGTGCCGAAAGCTACATAAGTTGGCTATCGCTGTAGTCTAAGGGCCACAGCTCAGCAGTCCATTTAATTCGATTTTGCTATCTGGTCATGTACCGCCGAAATTGTCTGACCTAGTATGTTAGGTATTTCTGAAAGGTAAGCTGTTACTTTTTCTTGATCTTGGAGGTCGCAGGCGGTTTCTATTTTTTGGGCCAACTCTTGAAAGGGTATTGCGCCACAGTATCCTGCGCTACTTTTACAGCTGTGAGCCATTTCGCGTATTGGTTTTAATTCGCTTATATCGTTGATTTGGTCTATATAAGTACCAAATTTTTCTAACTCTTGCACAAACATTCCCATGATAGCGCTCGCCGCCTCAGGCGATGTGTCGGCAATAAGCCGGTTAACGGTGGTTTCGTCGAGCAGTGGTTTAATACTTTGCGTATTGCGATGATCGTTTTCCGTACTATGTTCGCTGGAGTGAACGTCGCCAAGGCTAAATTTAGCTACCATATCTAATAAATCTCTGCGGTTAACGGGCTTGGGTAAGAATGCATTCATGCCACTGGCAAGACATCGCTCAATATCAGTGTCAAACGCATTTGCTGTCATTGCAATGATGGGGATAGTGGCCCAATTCGCGTCACTTTTGCGAATTTCTTGGGTGGCGCTTATACCGTCGAGTTTCGGCATTCTCACATCCATCAAAATCAGGTCATAGTCGGCGCTACCTAATGCGGCGATCGCTTCTAGTCCGTTATTTGCGATATCAATTTGGTAACCGGCGCGGCTGAGCATGGTCTTGGCGACTAGTTGGTTAGCGAGGTTGTCTTCGGCGAGTAAGATTCTTCGCGCGGTGTTGCTTCCATGTACTGCGCTATTGTCTAGTTGCGCCGCTATCTTGCGGGTGGCGCCAGCACCGCCGTTCATCACATTGAGTCGCTGGATAAAGCTAGATGTCTTTAGCGGACGTTGTAAAATATGCTGGAAGCCTGCGGACTTTGCGCCAATGATGATGTCGGGGGCATATGGCCGCGCGTAGAGTAGAATATTGGGTTTAGTAAAACCTACGGCGTCGCTTAACTCGGCAAGCGCAATATTAAAATGCTCCGCACTGGTGTCAACGACCACAAAGTGGTTTTTAGTTTTATTTAGGTCCTTTACTGCCTTTGTGCTGGGCTCAATAAAGTCACATGGAATGCCTAAATTTTGACACTGCTGGGCCATCGTCGACCTAAACGATTTATTGTCAGAATAGACCGAAATTGGTGTTATCTGTGTGAGTTCTGGGAGTGCGTTTTCACTATTCGCCGTGGTCTTAAAAGGGATCAATACCGTGAACGTGCTGCCAGAACTGGGGTCACTTTTAAGATTGATTTGACCGCCAAGCAGTTCAGCTAAATCGCGGCAGATCGCGAGGCCCAAGCCAGTGCCGCCGTATGATGCGGTGTCACTATTGTCTACCTGAGCAAACTCCTGAAATAAGCTGGCTTGGTTTTCTGCCGGTATCCCAATGCCCGTGTCACTAATCTCAAATACAATATCGACGTGCTGGTGTTCTGGGTCGGTATCGCCAAGGCTGACTTTAAGAACGACACCGCCAATCTCGGTAAATTTTACCGCGTTATCCATTAAGTTCGTGAGAATGCGACGAATATGGCTGGCATCAGAAATAAGCTCTGCGGGTAGCTGGGGGTCTATGCAACAGCCGATATTAATTTCCTTGGTACCGGCGCGAATGCTGATGACTTCACTAACCTGCTCGCAAAGCTCAACTAAGTTGAACACACTAGGTGTGATCTTTTGTTGGCCAGCTTCAATTTTAGAGAAATCCAGTACATCTTCGATGATGCCTAGCAGGCCGTGACCTGCCTCGAGCGAGGTTTCCGCCAGTGGCATTTGTGCGTCAGTCAGACCGGAGTCTAGGAGTAAATCCATGCAGCCAATGACGGCGTTGAGCGGTGATCGAATTTCGTGACTCATATGGGCAAGAAAGCGAGATTTGGCTTGGTTACTCGCTTCGGCTATCTCCTTCGCTTTTTTGAGTGCCGTCTCATGGGCTTTACTGTCGCTAATATCACGAATGGAAGCGGTAAAATACGTTGTGCCTTGATATTCCTCGGTCGGCACGACGGTGAGTTCGCAGGGGAATATTTCACCGTTGCGGCGGATGGCTTCAATTTCGATACGGGTATTGATGACTGGGCCACTTCGGCTGACATGGAAGCGACCCATTCCCTCATTATGCGCGGTGTGCATGTTTGGCGGAATAACAATGTCGGCAACATGCTGACCAATCGCCTCTTCCCGTGTGTAGCCAAATAATCGCTCTGCCGACGGGCTAAACTCATGGATGATACTGCTATCGTCGATGGTCACCAAGGCATCTAAATGTGAGGTATACAGTGAGCGGGCAATGATTTCGAGTCGTCTCTGGCGCTGTTGCACGCTGCTTAACGCGAAGTGGTCGGCCAATACGTAGACTAAATAGGGGGTGGCAGGTGTGCCAGTAACTTGAATTTGTATTAAACAACTGGTGTCGCTGTTTGGTAGCGTGGCAATGACCGATGACTGCGACAATCCTGACCCGGGTCTCAGCTCGGTTTTGACGGTATCCATGAGCCCTGGGAAGATGTCGCTGATTGTCTGCTGAGGTGTAACGGAAGCAAGCGATGACTCTGACGAGCAGCTAATACTGGAGATCACGCCACTCGGTTCAAGTGTCAGCGTTGCAAGTATTTCGACAATTGGCTGGGGGCTTGGTGTCGTAAGTGGGCTCATTAGCGTATTCTCAGCGAATTGACGTACTGGTGGCTTGTCTTCTTGATGTTAGCAGAAACTGTCAAAGAATCGGTATTCACTTAAAATTTCAGTACCTTAGCAAGAATGTGCAGTTATGGCAGTGCTCCCAGAAGAATAATGAATTATGCATAGCAACTTGATATGCAAAATGCGAATAAGCAGTCTACACTGTCTCATAGAGCGTACTTGAACGGTGATGCTGATACTTTAACTGTTTGATTTATAAGTATTTCCTTGCGTTTTTGCAGTCTGGTTAGGAAATTGCATGTTACTAAGTATATTAAGGGTTTAATGCCTCATGACATGCTATAGCCGAGAGTTGAGCCTATGAGTACAACAATGTTAAAGATTTTATTGGCTGATGATAGTTTACCGAGTCTGATGGCCACGCAAATTATGCTCGAAAAAATGGGTCACGACGTGCTGGTTGCAACCGATGGCGAGCAAGCTTTAACGCTTGCGTTGCGCGAGCGTTTTGATCTGATATTACTCGATGAGTATATGCCGGGCTTGCCAGGGTCCGCAGTTACGCAGCGCATTAGAAAATCAAAAAATGAAAATAATGGGGCGATTATTATTGCCTTGAGTGGTGTGCACAAAGAAGAAGAGTGTCAGCGTCTTTATGACTCTGGCATTGACGAACTAATCATTAAACCTGTTACCGCAGATCGCTTGCTGGTGGCGGTGACAAAACATTTCCCGATTTCGTCTGCGTCTATAGATTCTAGCGTCGTCTCTCAGCTTTTTGCCGATCTAGGTGACGAGGTGGGGACGCGCTTAATTGGAATGTTTGTTGAAGAGTTGGTGCAGATGAGCGTACGAATAAGCCAGGCATTGAAAAATGATGATACCGAAGAATATTTGGCTGTGGCGCATATATTGAAAAACTCAGCGGCTTTGTACGGAGCAAACGAATTGGCTTCGTTTGCTCGCCAACTGAACGAAAATACAGAGCAGTTTACAGACGACTTATCGGCTGCGGCAACGGGGCTTTTAGAGCGAATTAATGCGGCGCATCACGCGGCAAAAGAATATCTGTCGTCCGCCGAGAGGAAAGGCCAATGAATTCGGTACCAAACAAACAGCTAGTGTATGTGGTAGAAGATAGTCTCTCGAGCGGCGCCCTGTATTGCAGCTACCTAGAACAGGCTGGCTACAGCACCAAACATTTTACTGACGGCCATTCGGCGTTGCTGGGTGTTAAGGAGCAGATGCCGGATGTGGTGTTGCAGGATGTGTGTTTGCCGGATATCAGTGGTTTAGAGGTGTTAAGCTTTATTAACCGGCAGGAAAAGCCTGCGCCGGTGGTGATTATTACGGCGAATAGTTCAATTGATGTTGCCGTGGATGCTATGCGCTTAGGCGGCTTTGATTTCATTGAAAAACCTTTTTCAAAAGACCGCTTATTAACCTCTATTGCAAGCGCAGTAGATCAGCATCAGGCTGATATTGCCGCGGTTCCTGCCGCTGTAGTGCAAGGCAAACCGAGTGCTAGTAAATTAAATGCCGGGGTTAGTGAATATTTTGTTGGTGATTCACTGGCGATGTCGACTGTGTTTAGGCTCTTGGATAGTGCTGCCAAAAGTAAGGCGAGTGTATTTGTTACAGGCGAAAGCGGAACGGGTAAGGAAGTGTGTGCCTTCTCATTGCATAAGGCCAGCGCGCGACACGATGGACCGTTCATTGCTATTAACTGCGCAGCTATACCCGCAGACCTCTTTGAGTCGGAAATTTTTGGTCATGAAAAAGGCGCGTTCAGTGGCGCCGTCAGTCAGCGCAAGGGGGCGGCGGAATTGGCTGCTGGCGGAACCTTGTTTCTGGATGAACTCTGTGAAATGGATTTGAACTTACAGGCTAAATTACTGCGTTTTTTACAGACCGGTACTTTCAGCCGGGTCGGTGGTCAGGCCGTATTGCACAGCGATATTCGGATTGTGTGTGCCACCAACCGCGACCCCGCCAGAGAAGTTGGCGAGGGCCGTTTTCGTGAAGATCTGTACTACCGTCTCAATGTTATTCCGGTGCAGCTTCCACCACTGCGTGAACGCGGCACCGATATTATGCTGCTGGCGGAACATTTTCTGGCTGAGAAAACCAAAGCAAATGACAAACATTTTCGTGGCTTCACGCCCGAAGTAAAATCCATGATTATGCAGCACGATTGGCCGGGTAATATTCGTGAACTGCAGAATGTCATTGAGAATGTTGTTGTTATTAATGACGGCGAATTGGTGAGTGTTGAAATGATGCCGTCGTTGGCGCCAGTTTTGTCGAAAGCGCCCGCTAAACCCGCCGCAGTGGTGCCGTCAAACAGTGTTCCCAGCTTTGGCTCGGTTTCTAGCCCGACTGGCGCCGGTATGCAGGGCATTCGCCCGCTCTGGATTGTGGAAAAAGAGGCTATTGAGTACGCAATTGAACAATGTGGTGACAATATCCCCTTGGCCGCCGCGTGTCTTGGGGTGAGCGCGTCGACAATTTATCGCAAGAAAAAAAGTTGGGATAGTGGCGGCGAAGGCTGATATTTTAGTATTGCAGTGCTTTGAGAACAGGCTTTAGCGTTTACTTGCTATGCTAAGTAGATTGATAGGGAGAGTTGTATGGATCCGAAACAATTACATGAACAATTGCAGCGCCTGCAAAGTGAAATTGATGGGCTGGCCGTTAATCAAGAAAATCGCGCAAAACTTCACGCCATAGTCGACGATATTGACCGTGAATTAGGTGTTGGCCCGCAGTTTGTCTTAGAGGACAGCAGTTTACAGGATCGCTTGGAAGACCTAGTGTCGAATTTTGAAGTTGACCACCCGACAGTGGCCGGGATTTTAAAAGACATCATGGTTAAACTTGCTAGTATTGGGGTATAAGTGAAAATTAGGCGCGGTGGTGTAAAAAGCACTGCTACGCCAACGGCGCTGTAAGGATATGTGTTTACAGTTGATTGGGAGCGTTTTGCTTCTTGTTTTACGTTTCATTTTGCGGTGCATTCTGAGAAAAACATACCTTTTGTGTTAGTCGCGGCTGCGGATCGCGTCGGTGTTCGCCGCGGCAATCTATAATAATTATTTTAAATCGTCGCCGAGAGTCAGCTATAGCGGGCTTTTCATGAATTTATCCTTTAATGATTTTTCCGGCAACGCGGAAATTCGATCACTGGCATTGTACTTGCTGAATGCATAGCACAATGCGAGTAAATGCCTTGACTGACTCCTTAGTGGTCTGCTCGCGATATTGATGGATATATAAAGGAATGATTTATGAAGCCTCCCCATACTTTATTTGCGATGTCGTTAATGCTCAGTTCGGCTGCATTTGCAGGTTCGGAACTGGATTCCTTATTGGATGTACTCAAAGCTAACGGCACGATTGATGAGGCGCAGTATCAGCGCTTAAGGGCTGAGCAGGCGAGCGCTAAGCCTGATTTAGTCGAGACCAGCCCACCGCGATTAACGGCAGATGTCAGTAGTGGTTTGAAAGTCGTGTCAGCAGATAAACAGTTTTCTGCTCAGCTCGGCGGCCGAGTAGAAGTTCATGGTGCGGTTTACAATGACGACGGTATCAATATGGGCGACGGCACGACCCTACGCCGCGCCAGAATTTATGTAAAAGGTAAGCTATACGATGATTGGCAGTATAAATTTGAATACGACTTTGCTGCCAGCGACCTAAAAGGTGTCAAAGATGCATATTTAAGCTATAGACTTAAGGAGGGCACGGAGCTTATCGCCGGTAATTATCGCGTACCATTTTCGCTTGAGGCCTTGGCCAGTTCCCATGCCAATACGTTTATGGAAAGATCACTGGGTTTTGCCTTTAAGCCGGGCTGGCACCTGGGCACGGGTATCAATTTGTCAGGCCCGAACTGGACGTGGAACACGGGCGTATTTGGTGACACGGCCGATCAGAATACGGCCGGTGAAGACGGCGAGTGGATAGTAGGTAGCAGGCTTACTTGGTTGCCCTATCAGGCCAACTCCTCGTTTGTGCATCTTGGTATAGCGGGGCTCTTTGGTGACCGTGGCGACCATTCGGATATGACGTATAAATCTGGCCCTGAAAGTAAGGTGACCAAGGTTAATTTAGTTGATACTAAAAAAATAGCGGGTGTAGATAGCTACTCGCAGACCGGCTTAGAGGCGGCATTGACCTTAAATCGCTTTAACTTGCAGGCGGAGTATATGGCGGCCACCTTGACGCGCGGTGAGGGTGAGCTGAATTTTGATGGCTGGTATATACAATCTAGTTATTTTCTTACAGCAGATAGCCGATCTTACAAAAAGGGACGTTATGCGCCGGTTAAACCGCGCAGTATATTGGGGCGAAACGGCATCGGGGCCTGGGAGCTGGCATTGCGCGTGAGTGAGGTGGATCTAAGTGACGGGGATGTGCTGGGCGGAGAGCCGCAAGATTTAAGCTTGGGCTTGAATGTTTATGCAAGCCCACAAATTCGTTTTAGCGCCGAGTACATTAAAGTTTTAGCGACCTCAAATCCGCAGACGGCGGAGCCAGAGCTATTCCAGTTGCGCGCAGAGTGGGTGCTGTAAATGAAAAACATCATTCTAGCGTTTGTATTGTTGCAAAGTCTTTGCGTGAGTGCTGCTGAATATCGTGTTGGCGTAGTACCACAATTTGAGGCGCGACGTCTTAATCAAGTTTGGCTGCCGATACTCGAAGAACTGGCCAAGCGCACCGGCGACAGCTTTGTTTTGCTTACCAGTAAATCGATTCCGGAGTTTGAAGCGAGCTTTCAGCGTGGCGATTTTGATATTGCTTATATGAATCCCTGGCACGCGATTGTGGCTTATGAAAAGCAGCAGTACCTGCCTATAGTTCGGGACGGTGATCGTAAGTTGAAAGGCATATTGGTTGTTCGCAAGGACAGCGGCATTACGAGTGTAAAGCAATTAGAAGGCGCTGAAATTGCCTTTCCGGCACCGAACGCGCTTGGCGCGTCATTATTAATGCGTGCAGATTTAAAAATGATTCACGGCATTGATATTGTTCCTAAGTATGTTGATACCCATTCTTCGGTTTATTTGAATGTTGCGCTGCAATCAACAATGGCGGGTGGTGGGGTAAAACGAACATTGAAAGAGCAGGCGCCAGCGTTACAAGATATGCTGATGGTGCTTTACGAAACGCGGGCGGTGAATCCCCATCCTATCGTTGTTCATCCCCGGGTGCCGAGGGAAGCGGCCCAAGGAATTAGCGAGACCTTGCTGGCGATGACTTTGAATGTTGATTCCCAGAAATTACTTGCTGAAATCCCCATGCGACGAGCGGTAGCGACAAATATTGATGAATATTTACCCTTGACGGATTGGGGACTGCATGACTTCTACGTACCGAAGTAATTGGCTTTATGGCCTAAAAGCCCAAAGCCTTTTGGTCGCGGGGTTTTTGGGCTTTGTTGTTTGCTGTTTACTTGTTTTTTATACCTTGCCGAGTCAGGATCGCTGGGTTAAAAAAGAGCTTACCAACGCTGCTGAGCGCTCCTTGCGACAGTTGTCGGCTTCTATCGTTACGTCATTATTAAGTCATCAATATGCAGAGCTCTATGAAAGCCTTGATGCGCAACTTAGCGAACATCGAAATTGGCTGAGAATAAAGGTGTCGGACGCGGAGGGCAAGCAACTTTACCCGCTGGGTAGTTGGACGTTAGGGCTCAAAGAAGACGATATTATTATTTCTCACGATATTAATTTTTTGGAAAAAAATCTTGGGCGAATCGTACTCGTCGCAAATTTTAGCGCCGAATTACGTGAAGGCTACCGTCTACAATTTACCTTAGCTTCTGTTCTGTTTGTAGCGCTAATGCTTGTTTTTGGTGTGGTCTATTATTTGATTAACAAGACGGTTATAGCACCGCTGCGAGGTTTGATGGCATCATTTCAGCAGCTTGCTGATGGCGATTATCACTCTCCCTTACCAAGGGTGTTTAATAATGAGGTTGCGAATGTGGTTGCTGGCTTTGCGGAAATGCGCGGCAATATTGAGCGCCACCAGGCTAAGCTCGAGATCTTAAGGCAAGAGGCGGAGCTGGCTAATCGCGCTAAATCTGACTTTTTATCCAGTATGAGCCATGAACTGCGCACGCCGCTCAATGCAATTTTGGGGCTGGCGCAATTATTTGAATATGACGATGCCGCCAGTGAGGTCCATAAAAGCCACGGTAGGAATATTTATAACGCCGGCGAATATTTGCTGTCGCTGATTAATGATGTACTTGATTTGACCTTAATTGAGTCCAGAAATATTAATCTCAATATTGAGCGTTTCAGCGTTGCCGATGTAGTTGGCGAATGCGTGAACTTGGTGACCTCAACCGCCAGTGGGCAGGGAATTAGCATATATTTTACCCGGCCAGTCCCCGATGATATTTTGATTGCCGGTGACTACACGAGACTAAAACAGTCGATTTTAAATTTATTGTCCAATGCGGTTAAGTATAACTGTGCTGCTGGAATGGTTACCGTCAGCTATTTACGGCGCGAAGGCCAGGTTAGAATTTGCATTGATGATACTGGCAGGGGCTTGGCGCAAGAGCAGATAGATAAGCTTTTTACACCGTTTGATCGCCTTGGTGCCGAGTTGGGTGCAACCCAGGGAACCGGTATTGGTCTGGTTATTACCAAGCAACTGCTTGAGTTAATGGGCGGGGTGATGGGGGCAGAGAGCGTTTTGGGTCGGGGATCAACGTTTTGGATTGAAATGCCCTTGGCTACCGATGAGCATGTTCCCATGAGAGCATTGTTGCCGCCGGAGAAAATGGCAGCAACGACGGCAAGTGAGGACGTTAACACCGCGCTGCGAATATTGGTTGCTGAAGATAATACGGTGAATCAAGATGTGATTCGTCAGCAGCTGGCATTGTTGGGATATTCTGCCACATTTGCCAATGACGGCTTGGCCGCATGGCAGTGTTTGCAGACAGAGGAGTACGATGTGCTGCTGACCGATATTCAGATGCCTAAAATGAATGGCTATGAATTGACCAAGCGAATCCGCGAGGCAGAGCTGGTCTCTGGAGTCCATTTGCCGATTGTGGCGATTACGGCCAATGTTATGGAAAGGGATGTGGCCGACTGCCTTGCCAGCGGCGCAGATGATTTTATTCCTAAGCCAGTTGAGATTAATGCCTTGAAAGAAATTTTAGCGCGTGTTGATGCTAATTTGGGTCTGGGGAATTCTCCTGCCGAAAAATATACTGATACGCACGATCTAAGGGATGAGCTGGAGCCAGAGCCAGAAGCGCTTGCTATTGATATAAGTCAGCTGGTGTCGATGATTGGCGACGATGTATCTATGCACTGCATGATCTTTAAAAGCTTTACCGATTCTAGCCCCGAAAACATTCAGGCTATTCTCGACGCGCTAAGCGCGCGAGATCCTGAAAATGTGTATATGCAAGCTCATAAATTTAAATCCTCAGCGCGTTCTATGGGCGCCTATAGTTTGGCAGATACCTGTGCTGCATTAGAGGCACAGACCCATTTCGCTACGGCGGCAGACAGCGAAAGTGTCAAGCATGAATTGAGTCAAGAGGCTTGGTTAATGCTTGATAGCTTGGCGGAACAGATGAACAATGAGTATGCGGCTGCCAAGCAATTTATTGACGATTATATGCAACAACATCAATGACGTACCTGGGTGGCAACGGTGGTTTATGAAGCATATTGAAGGGCATCGAATTCACCGGGCAAACTGGTTGCGTGCTGCGGTTTTGGGCGCCAATGACGGCATTGTATCCACGGCAAGTTTGATTGTTGGTGTGGCAGCCGCGAATAGCACTCAGAGTAATATTATTATGGTCGGGGTGGCGGGCTTAGTGGCTGGTGCTATGTCGATGGCCGCAGGTGAGTACGTGTCGGTAAGTTCCCAAGCTGATGCCGAGCAGGCAGACTTAGATAAGGAGCGCCGCGAACTCGCTGAGCAGCCAGAGCATGAGCATGCCGAAATGACCTCAATATATATCGAGCGGGGTTTGGATGAGCAGCTCGCGGCCAAGGTCGCTACTCAGCTAATGGATCACGATGCTCTTGGCGCACATGCTCGGGATGAGCTAGGTATTGTTGAGGCATTTTCTGCGCGGCCCCTGCAGGCCGCAGTTACTTCGGCTGGGAGCTTCGTGCTTGGCGCGGGCCTGCCCTTGCTAGTGGCACTGTGGGTGCCCCTGAGTGCAGTGATTTGGGCGGTGTCGTTCAGCGCTTTACTCTTTCTCGCACTGCTTGGTGCTCTTGGGGCGAGCGCCGGTGGCGCGCCAGTGCTCAAAGCCGCTATTCGAGTTTGCTTTTGGGGTGCTCTCGCTATGCTGTTAACGGCGTTAGTGGGTCACTGGTTTGCCTAAGCTAGGACGCTTATTTAAAGGCCATTTTTCAAACCTCCGTTCGGCGCTAAAGTAATGTGAATATTTCCCGTTCGGCCAATGTTTTCCTTGTCGGCTTCGTAGTAATGTCGCTTCGGGTTCGATTACGATGTTGCCGCTACTGAGGTTGTTTTAAAATGTTTGAATGGATAGTGAATGCCGATGCTTGGATTGCGCTTTTCACGCTGATGGCTTTAGAAATTGTATTGGGTATCGACAATATTATTTTCATCTCAATACTGGTTGGTCGCTTACCACCAGAGCAGCGTGACCTCGCGCGGAAACTGGGCTTGGGCTTGGCGATGTTGTCACGCTTAGCGCTACTTTTTAGCTTGGTTTGGGTAATGGGCTTGGTTGAACCTTGGTTCACGGCCTTCGGTAACGAGATTTCCGGGCGCGATGTAATCTTGATTTTAGGCGGTCTATTCTTACTTGGTAAGTCGACCCATGAAATTCACAGTAGTTTTGAAGTTACCGAGGAGTCTGGTGTTGCAGTAGCTGTGAGTAGCTTTGGGATGGTGCTGGTGCAAATAGCCATTTTGGATATCGTGTTTTCTCTGGACTCGGTAATTACCGCCGTTGGCTTGGTAGATCACTTGTCTATTATGGTAATTGCAGTTGTTGTCTCTGTGCTGGTGATGCTATTCGCCGCCAAACCAATAGGTGATTTTGTCGACGAAAACCCGACCTTTAAAATGTTGGCCTTGTCCTTTTTGATTATGATCGGCCTTACCTTAATAGCTGAGGGCTTTGATGTGCATGTGCCGAAAGGCTATGTGTATTTCGCGATGGCATTTTCGGTACTTGTTGAGGTTTTAAACATGCGAACTCGCCGAGCGCGTGGCGCCAAAATGATAAAATTAAATAAGCAAATTGAGTGAGTTAGCGTATTGGATGACGCCTGCGTGTGCAAAAATTGAAAGGAGTGTCATGACGACTGAAGAGCAAAAATTACTTGGCGATGTCCTGGCTGCAGGACGCTTGACGGTCGATGCAATTGCTGGCGTAAGCGACATTGCGGAGGGCTTGCACCATGCGATTATTACAGTAGGTGGCGTACTAAGTGCGAATGCCCCTGCCTTGGATCGCAAAACTACCCCAGTGAATAAACGCACGGGTGGTATTAGTGGCTTGGTGTATCGCAGTATCCGTCAGGTGAATGGTTTGCTGGGGTTTGGACTGGATGTCTTGATTCCGCGTTTGACGAGCAAAATCACCGACAACCAAAGTGCACCGGGCCGGGCCGCCGTCGTATCAGCACTGAACGGCGTGCTTGGGGATCACCTCGAGCGAAAAGGCAACCCACTGGCAATCGCCATGGCCTTCTGTCGCGATGGCAAAGCCCTTGACAATAATGAATTGAGAGCCCTGCTGGCAGGCCAGCAGCGGATTGCCATCTTTGTTCACGGTTTGTGCATGAACGATCAGCAGTGGACTCGCAAGGGTCACAATCACGGCGATGCCTTGGCGGATGAGCAGGGCTTTACTGCCCTGTATCTTCGTTATAACTCCGGCTTGCACACCTCTGAGAATGGTCGCGCTTTTGCGCATTTGCTAGAACAGCTTAGTGATTGTGTGCAGGCGGACACCGAGTTCTATATTGTCGCCCACAGTATGGGCGGTCTGGTGTCGCGAAGTGCCTGTCATTACGGCGTGCAAGAAGCTCAGCGCTGGCCACAGCAGTTGCGGAAATTGGTGTTTCTGGGGACGCCACACCATGGCGCTGTTCTTGAACGCGGTGGAAACTGGATCGACGTGCTACTGGATACAAATCCCTACAGCTCGCCGTTTGCGCGCTTGGCTAAGATTCGTAGCAGCGGAATTACCGATTTGCGGTACGGCAATGTTGTGGACGAAGATTGGAATGGCTGTGATCGTTTTGATATGGCTGGGGATACCCGAATGCCGATCCCTCTGCCACAGGGCGTAGCGTGTTATGCCATTGCTGCGACGACGTCGGTTGATGCGCACCCTGTGATAAATAGTGTGATTGGTGACGGCTTGGTCTCCGTCAGCAGCGCACTGGGTCGTCACCGGGATCCCTTGCGCCATCTTGGATTTGACGACGATCATCAGTGGCTGGGCCAAGGCGTAAATCATATGGCGCTGCTCAATCGGCCGGAGGTGTATGAAGTGCTTAAGTCATTTCTGGCGTCTTCGTCAGGTGTTAGTCAATAAAAGCCCTGTGCAATTGAGTGAGGGTTTGCGATGTCGATGCCACGCTTTCATATAATCGAAGGCGATATCTGTACAATGGCCGTCGACGCCATTGTGAATGCCGCCAATTCGACCTTGCTCGGCGGTGGTGGTGTGGACGGTGCAATTCATCGGGCGGCAGGGCCGGCGCTGTTGGCCTATTGCCGCCAGTTGCAGGGCTGTGACACCGGGGATGCTAAGCTTAGTCCCGGTTTTTTACTCCCTTCCCGAGCCGTTATTCATACTGTTGGCCCAATATGGCGCGGCGGGCAGCAGGGTGAGGCGGAGTTGCTGGCGTCGTGTTATCGCTGCTGTATTCAGCTTGCCGAGGCCGAAGGTTTTAAGTCCATTGCGTTTCCCGCGATCAGTTGCGGGGTTTACGCCTACCCTCATCGCGAGGCGACTGAAATTGCGGTCGCGACACTGCGACGCTGGGCTCCAGATAGCGCCTTGCAAAACATCTATTTAGTTGCGTTTAGTCGCCAAATGGCAGCACATTGGGCTGCCGCATGTGCGGCAGCGGGGGTGAACCCTAGTATTGCTTTGCGGCCTTCTCAATAGCGCTAGCGAGGCTTTCGCGGGTTTGGGGGCCGGTGAGTGTGGCTTGTACCTTGCCGTTCGCGTCGAGCAATAAGGTGGTCGGCAATACTTGCGGTCGAGGTACGCCGAGCTGGGGGGCTGGGTCAGCATTCAGCGAGGGAAACGTAATACCCATTTCCGCAATGGCCGCCGTTAAGGCCTCACCCTCTAATCCGTCGTAATTAACACCGTATATTTTAATGTCAGTGTTGGCCTTGGCAAATTCATTCAGGTCTGGAATTTCCTCGCGACAAGGGCCACACCATGTTGCCCAATAGTTGATGAGCTGCCACTTTCCTTGGCTAAATTGTCCAGCCTTGCCGTCTACTGTGGTGAAATCGGGTTTGCTGCAGGCGCTGATGCCCAATAAGAGTAAAAAAAATAGTGACCTAATTGGCTTTGTGTCCATGTAAATACTCGATGCTGGTCCTGCCGACGGGCTGGGGGGTGTATAATGCCGCGATAAAATTACTGAAATATGACGCGGGGAACGTATGGCTGATTATACCATTTACCACAATCCACGGTGCTCAAAATCTCGGCAAACCTTGCAGATACTCACTGACAAGGGTATTGAACCTGAAATTATAGCGTATCTCGAAACGCCGCCGTCGGCGACGGAGCTAAAGCAGCTTATTGTAAAGCTCGGGATTAGCCCTCGGCAATTGCTGCGTAAAGGCGAAGATGCCTATAAGGCATTGGGCTTGGCGGATACAAGTAAAAGTGATGCCCAGTTAATCGCGGCCATGGCGGCCGAACCTAAGTTGATTGAACGACCGATTGTGGTGAAGGCCTCGCGCGCGGTGTTGGGTCGACCACCTGAAAATGTCTTGGCGCTAATTGATTAAAGTGGATGGGCGCAAAGATTTAAGAGGGCGTATTTCTTGAGTAGTGATTCCTTTGTATTGGTTTTGTATTACAGTCGCCACGGCGCCACTGAACGCTTGGCGCAGCAGATTGCCAGAGGGGTAGAACAAGCGGGCGTTGAGGCAAGAATTCGTACTGTGCCAGCGGTGTCTGCGGTCTGTGAAGCAACTGCCGATGAGATACCCGAGTGCGGTCACCTGTATGCTAGCGAAGACGACTTGCGTGATTGTGCGGGCTTACTGTTGGGGAGCCCCACGCGTTTTGGCAATATGGCCGCACCGTTAAAGTATTTTCTCGATGGTACATCGAGTTTGTGGATGAGCGGGGCGCTAATTGGTAAGCCTGCGGGGGTGTTCACCTCTAGCGCGAGTATGCACGGTGGCCAAGAGAGTACGTTGTTAACAATGATGATGCCGTTGCTTCATCACGGTATGGTGATTGCGGGCTTGCCGTACAGCGAAGCTGCGTTAACGACCACCCAAAGTGGTGGAACCCCCTACGGGGCTTCACATGTGGCTGGGCAAGATGGCCGGGCGGTAGACAGTACCGAACTTGAATTGGCGGCGGCATTGGGTCGGCGCATCGCAGCATTAAGTAAAAAGCTGCAATCCTGAGGTAAATATGACGGTAATAGAAAAGCGCGCGCTGTTCGCTGCATGGGCAATGAAAATAAGCTATATCGCTTTTTTATTGAGTCTGACCCTTGGTACATGGGTATGGGTTCAAGAAGGGCGGCAGCCGAGTATCAGTATTTGGTTAATTCGTACAGTGCCGATACTGCTGTTTGCCTACGGAGTATTTAAACACCAGCTGCGCAGTATTGCTTGGCTGTGTTTTGCGATTTTAATGTATTTTGCGATGGCGGTAACCGAGGCGATGTCGCCCTATGTTATCTGGTTTAATTATATTGAGTTAGCGGTAGTCGTTGTGTTGTTTTGTAGCGCGACGGCGTTTATCCGCTGGCAGGCACAAATGCTTAAGGCCAAGCAGGCAGAGGGGACGGCAAGCGAATGACAGTGACTAAAAAACGCGGCTTTTTCTCGCGCATAGTCGCGATTATTGAGGGCACTCGGCGCTGGGTGTTCAATATATTATTTGTTATTTTTGTCGGTGTTGTCCTCACCGCCTTGTTTACTTCCGTGACGGTGAGTGTGCCCGATGGTGCCGTGCTTATTGTTACGCCAGAAGGCGTTGTGGTTGACCAAATCACTGCTGTTGATGCCTTAACTCAGCTAAGTTCAAGCGGTTTGCCGACCGAAACCTTGCTCAGCGATTTGATTGAAACCGTGGATTTGGCAACAGAGGACCCGCGTATAGAGGTGATACTGCTGCAGCTTGATGAGCTTAAACACATTGGTTTGAGCAAAACCTTAGAGCTGTCTGAATCCATTAATCGCTTTCGCGACAGTGGTAAAACCGTGGTCGCGACCGCGAGTCACTATAATCAGGACCAGTATTTGCTGGCCAGTTTTGCCGACCAGATCTTTGTTCACAATATGGGTGGGGTCGGCATTGAAGGTTTTGCGGTTATTCGCAATTACTTTTTAGATGCGATTAATAAACTGAAAATCCGCTTTCATGTTTTTAAAGTGGGCAGTTTTAAGTCGGCCATTGAACCCTTGCTCCGCAACGATATGTCGGATGCGGCGAAGGAATCAAATAAGGCCTGGTTAGATCAGCTATGGGCGGTGTATAGCGATAGCCTTATCGCGCGGCGGGGAATATCGGCCGAGAAGTTAGATTTTTATGTGAATCATATTGATGACGTCATGGCCAAGGTCAACGGTGATGCGGCGCAAGCCGCACTCGATTACGGTTTGGTCGACGGTATTGTTAGTCGCCCAGCATTGCGCTCAATGCTGATTGAACGAGTAGGTGAAGACGAAGACGGCGCCTATAAGCATATTTTCTACCGAGACTACCTCGCCTTAAATCAAAATCTAAGACCCGCCAAGCCCGCCGGTGTTGGTGTTATTGTGGCAAGTGGCAATATCGTTGATGGTACCCAGCCCGCGGGCACTATTGGCGGTGACAGTCTGGCGAGCTTAATTCGTCAAGCCCGTCGCGATAACGACGTTAAAGCGGTGGTGCTGCGTATCGACAGCGGCGGTGGTTCGGCTTTTGCGTCTGAAGTCATTCGTGCCGAGCTAGCGCAGTTGCAGGAGGCTGGTAAGCCTTTAGTCGTTTCTATGGGTAGCATGGCGGCTTCGGGCGGTTATTGGATTGCTGCTGGTGCCGATGAAATATGGGCAACCCCAGCCACACTTACTGGTTCAATTGGCATTTTTGGCGCCTTCCCCACAGTAGACGAAATGTTGAGCGGCCTTGGCATTAGTACCGATGGTATTGGAACCAGCGCAGTGGCCGGGAAGTTGCGGCCAGATATTCCGCTAGATCCAATTCTCGAGCGCGCAATTCAGTCAGGTATAGAGCATGGCTACCGCCGCTTTATTGGTATTGTGGCTGACGGCCGAAATAAGCTCGTTGAACAGGTGGAACCGATTGCCGAAGGGCGGGTGTGGAGTGGGGTGGATGCTCAGCAGCTTGGTTTGGTCGATCAGCTTGGCGGTTTAAAACAAGCGGTGGCATCGGCGGCGGCCTTGGCGGGCTTGCCGGATACCAGCAGTCGCGTCTTGCGCTTGCCGCTCACGCCCGAAGAAGAGCTAATGCACCTACTGCTCGGCTCCGGTATGGTGAAACAGGTATTACAAAGCTCCTCGCCGTTGCTGAGTACCTTAAATAGCGTACTGCCAGCGTGGTCGTCGATGCTGCAATTGCGAGACAGTCGCGGTGTGTATGCCTTCTGTATTATGTGTGTGGCGCCTTAGCACGTCCTTGAATATCAACGGCGGCCACCTGTTGGTGTCGGCAGGGGTTTACCGGCACCACGGTTAACATTGCAGCGGTCAGCTGCTGGGGTGTTAACCGGTAACAGTATCTTGAGGATAGAGTTGTCGCCACATTTCAAAGCCGCCATCCATACTGTAGACCTCGGTGAAATCCTTTTCGACAAAATACTGGGCTGCGCTCTGGCTACTGTTGCCATGGTAGCAGTAGATGATAAGGGCTTTATCGGGATCCGCAGCCTCGACAAACTGCTGAAGGCTTTGGTTGTCGAGGTGCGTGGCCGCCGGGATGTGGGCGGTGGCAAAGGACTGCTCGTCACGAATGTCCGCAAGTTGGCAATTACCTGCTGCCGCCATTGCGTGTGCATCTTGAGGGGATATATGTTTGAAGTTAGGCATGAGCTTTATCTGAATTGTAAAAAATAGGGGGCCATAGTACCGCGATGAGAGCAAAAACTGAACGCCGCCAGCGCGGCAGGAAATTTTCTTTGTTAGATCGTTTCGCCAGTCTGCGTGATGCCTTAAATGGCTTAGGTATTTTGTTGGTGGAGCAGCACAACGCGCGCATTCACTTTGTAGTCGCTATTTGCGTAGTGGCACTGGGCCTCTTAACGGGCTTGAGTGGTGTCGAGTGGATTATGGTGTTTGCTGCTATTGCGCTAGTTTGGATGGCTGAGGCCTTCAATACCGCTCTAGAGTATTTGGCTGATGCGGCGGTGCCAGAAACCCATGCGCTTATTGGCAAGGCCAAGGATGTGGCTGCCGCTGGGGTGCTGGTTAGTGCTGGGTTTGCGGTTCTAGTCGGGCTTTGGGTGTTTATTCCGGGCTTGATACGTTAAGACATCACCACGGGGCGCAGCGATGCCTTTGTGTACACTGCTCAGAAGTCCGCCGCCATTTCGCGGCGGGACTTAGAACCCGCAAGCCCGCGCATATCTTCTAATGCCATATACATACAGGGTATGAGAATCAAGGTTATTACCGTAGCGAATATGATGCCAAAGCCGAGCGATACCGCCATCGGAATAACAAACTGGGCCTGAACACTGTCTTCCATCAGCATCGGTAGTAAGCCAAAGAAGGTGGTTAGCGAGGTCAGTAAAATGGCCCGGAAACGCATGCAGCCAGAATCGATTACCGCATCTAAGAGGCGTTCACCCCTGGCCAGCGCGGAGTTAATAAAGTCGACCATGATCAAGCTGTCGTTGACGACGACGCCGGAAAGCGCAATGACGCCAAAAAATGACATCATGCTAAACGAAATGTCGAGCACAATATGACCGACAACCGCGCCAATGATGCCGAAAGGAATAACCCCCATAATAATAAATGGCTGTAAGTACGAGCGCAGTGGTATAGCGAGCAGGGCGTATATGCCAAAGAGCGCGACCACGAAGCCTATTGCGAGGCTTGTCATTAGCGTGCCCATTTCTTCGCTTTCACCGCTGAACTGAACTTTAACCCCCGGGTAGCGACTGCCAAAATGGGTTTTAATTACATTGGCCATGATGTCTGAGGTTACCGTGCTGGGGCTGGTGAATTCCTTGTCCACTTGCGCGGTAACATTAATTGAACGCTCGCCGTCAATACGTTTGCGTTGGCTAAAGCCGGGCTCAAATTTAATGTCGGCAACACTGCTCAGCGGGATATAAGCTTGGTCGGCAGAACGAATATACATGTTTTGTAGGTCTGAAACCGCTTCGCGCTCATCTCTCGGGTAGCGCACCATCACTTTTACTTCGTCGTTACCGCGCTGGATTCGTTGGGCTTCGGCGCCATAAAAGGTGTCACGTAACTGGCGACCTAAGGACGCCGAGTTGATCCCCAACACTTCGGCGCTAGGTTTTATTTCTAAAACAATTTCATCCTGAATGGCGCTGGCGCCATTGCGAATATCAAAGACCCCCTTGTAGTGGCTGAGGACGCCTTCTAAATCTTTGGCGGCAGCTTCGAGTTGGCTGTCGGAGTTGCTGCTCAATTTAAATGAAATGGCTGGCCCAGAGCTTTGATCGGCGCTGCTCACCGACATGATTTTGGCACCGGGGATGTCGCCGATTTGTTGGCGCCAGCGACGTGCAACTTCTGCACCATCAATGTCTCGCTGTTCATTTTTAGTGAGTTCCACCATAAAGCTCACCATGCGGCCAGATGAACCGAAGGCCATAACATGGCTAATAAGACGCTTGTTATCACTGGCGGCGTGCTGGCTTTGGTAATCGGCATCTACCTCGCGCAGTGCTTTGTCCATTTGTTCAAAGGCCAGTCGGGTCTGGGTCTCAGGCGTACCCTCGGTCATTTCCAAATTGGCCTTGATAAAATCGCTAGGTACCTCCGGTATCAGGACAAAACGAACGATGCCGCCCACAATTAGCCCCGTGGTGACAATAAGTAAGGCAAGAAAAATCGCGCCTGTTACGTAGCGTTTGGCGATGGCTTTGTGGATAAAGGGGCGATAATAATTATCCACAAAATTAGTAAGTACCCGGTTTGAGTAGCGGGGAATACGGTCTAGCTGGAGCCAGAATCCACTGGTGCCCGGCTTGCTGTGAGCGAGGTGAGCCGGCAGTATCCACTTGGATTCTATTAATGAAAAACACAGGCAAAGGATCACAACCCAGCCCACCGACTCAGGAAACGGTGCAAATGCACCGTCGGTAAACAGGGTGGGTGAAAAGGCCATGATGGTGGTAAGCACACCAAACGTGGCCGGGGTTGCTACCCGCAGTGCGCCGGTAATAACGGTGTCTATGGAATGGCCTTTATTCTCCGCCTCGGCATAGGCACTTTCGCCGATAATGATAGCGTCGTCGACGACAATACCTAATACCAAAATAAAGCCAAATAGGCTCAGCATATTTAGGCTGATGCCTATTAATGGCATTACGGCAAAGGTACCAAGGAAACATATCGGCAGACCAACCATAACCCAAAAGGCAAGCTTAACATTGAGAAATAAACCGAGCACAATAAACACCAGCAGGGCACCCATGCCGAGGTTCTTTAGCATCATGTCCATGCGGCCTTGAAGATAGAAGGTGATGTCGGCCCAGGTGTCGATATTAACCCCGTCGGGCAGGGCACCGCGCTTTTGTGCAACGTAATTTTTGGCGGCATTAGCAACAGCAATTAAGTCTTGGTTCCCAACGGCAAATACCTGCAAGCCGATACTGGCTTCGCTGTCGAAAAAAGAAAAGCCGTCTTGTTCTACAAAGCCATCGCGGATGGTGGCTATATCACCTAGCGTCAGTCGCGTGCCATCGGGGTGGGTGATTAGTACTAAACGCTCAAATTCGTGCTGATGGCGCGCCTGGCCGCGGGTGCGCAGCATAATATCGCCATTACTGGTTTTTATGGATCCGCCGGGCAAGTCAAGGGATGAGCGGCGAATAGCCTCGGCAACCTCGTTGAGACTTAAGCCGTATTGCAGCAGTGTATGCTCGGGTATTTCTATGCTGATTTCAAATTCGCGCGCGCCATTTATTTGCACGTAGGCGATGTTGTCGTCCAGCATAAGCTCTTGCTTAACTTCTTCAGCGAGATTCTTTAGCCCGCGTTCATCAAGATTGCCGTAGAGCTGAATATTCAAGGCGTGATTATTAAAGTCGACACGTTTAACAATTGGCCGTTCGGCTTGTTCGGGAAAACTGACAATACCGTCGACGGCACTTTTAATTTCGTCCATTACCGCCAAGGTATCGTAACCATCGAATATTTCTATGATGAGTGAGGCGGCGGATTCGTCGGATGTGGATTCGACACTTTCGATGGACTCAATGTCTTTAAGGGCTTCCTCAATTTTAAGGACAACGCCTTTCTCTACCTCGTCGGGAGTGGCGCCAGGGTAGGGGACGGTGATACTGACCATATTTAATTCGAATTCAGGCTGCACAGTACGCTGGATACTCAGTGCAGAGCCGATACCAATACCGATGATAATAACCATCAATAAGTTTGCCGCCACGGAGTTTCGGGCAAACCAAGGGATAATGCCTTTGTGGGTGTCGAATTCGGGAGTTAAGCTCATTGCGGTATGGACCGAACGTTGAGGGTGGCAATAGTATTGTGCTGGTTAATTGATTCAATCAGGGTGCTGGTGTTGCTTTGGTGATTGATTTTGACCTTGGTGCCAGCAACGGCATTGGGGATGGTCGACAGGCAAATTAAGTCGCCGTTGTCGAGACCCTCGTAAACATAGACCAGTTTGCCCTCGGTGCGCAGTGTTTTGACATCCCGATTTACTAATTTTTGCTCTTTGTCGAGCACCCACACTTTATTGCCAGCGCGCAATATATAGCGTGGTATGGCTATTAATTCATCGATTTGCTTGCCGCTGATTTCGGCTTTAACAAAGCTGCCCATCATTAATGTTTCGCCTGGGTTATCGAGACGGTAGGGATCATTAATTTCGGCAACAACAAATAATACGCGGCTGCGCTCATCGAGTACGCCTTCGGTACGCACTACAGTACCTTGCCAATGTTGGCCCAGGTCATTTTCAAAACTTACCTTGGGTGCTGCGTTTGGTTGACGGGCACTGGGTAAATCTAGGTAGCGAAGACGGTCTGCCGGAATGGGCAGGCGAACTTCGGCGCGGTCAACGGCAAAAATATCACCAAGTTGGCTGCCAGTGGTGACATATTGGCCAAGATCGACATTACGGCTTTTAATAATGCCGCGGTAAGGCGCGCGAATTTTTGTGCGGCTAAGGTTGTTTTGGGCGTAGCTGAGGTCGGCTAAAGCGGCTTGCAAGCGCGCTTCAGCTTCTTTTAATTGGGGTTCCCGCAGGGCTAAGCTTAAGGCGTCGTTACTGGCGTGTTTGCGAGGATATTTTCTCAGGTCTTCTTTGGCAACGGCGGCCATGCCTTTTTCATGACTAAGATTGCTCTCGGCGGCAGCTAGGTTGGCTTCGGCGCGCTTTAACTCAACCTGGTAATTGCGGTCATCAATAGTGAGTAAGAGGGTGTTTGCGTCAACAATACCGCCACTTTCAAATTGCGGAGCAACCGCGACAACTTTACCTGAGACCTCAGATACCAGGTTGGTTTGCGTGCGCGGTTGTACACTGCCTTGGGAGTTGACGGGAATAGACAGCGTTTGCTTCTCTGCGACGGCAACATCGACGATCAACTCCGGCGGGACAATAGTAATTGTCTCGGCTGGTGGCCTTAGCGCGTAAAAAACGCCAGCAATAACAGTGGCAATGAGAAGAATAATTGCTGCGATGATGGCTTGGTTAGACTGTTTCAACACACTGAGGGTCTCTGTGGGGCTTTATGATATTCGTCATCGCATTTGCAGCGAATGCCTCATACCGCTTGGTTGGCGAGCGTCTCAGACCCGCAAATAGCTAAGACGCCGTCATTGTATCGTTATAGTGGACTCCGTGGTGTGACATCTTGTTAATCCGTGCGGATCCAGTTCTCACCGGTATCCGCTTCGCGGGGTAGGGGAATACTCGGTGTCCAATCTAACCAGCTCTGCTCGACGTTTTGGCGAAGAGGGAAGACCATGCCTGAGGTGACCTGAGGCGCTAGGGGGCTTGAATCTGGCGTCGCAAAGGCAATGCCGCCCTCAAGCAGGGACTCAATTGACTTGCTGCGGATAGTTGCGCCGCTAAACAAGCCAAATTTCACCGCAATGCCACTGGAATTCCAAAATACACTGTTTTCTCTCACTAGGCCGGCATAGCGCGACTCAATATTAATATGCATTAAGGTTTGGGTGGCGTCGTCGGCTAATTCATAGCCAAATACCTCACCCACCGGAATATCTCGGTAAAAGACTTTTACACCTTCTTTAATTGAGCCGCGCTGGGGTGCTGCCACAATTAAATTAAGCCCAGTACTGGGCTTGCTCAGTGGCGGCGGCTTGTCCAAGGCTGCGAAGCTAGTTTGCGGCGTGCCGTAGCCTGGACGAACACTGATATAACTGCCGGTGACTAAGGTTTCTAAATTGCGGGTGCCGATCAGGCCGAGTTGTGGCCGCACTACCCAAAATTGGCTGCCACTGCGCGCCAGTGCTTTGGCTGATGGTGCTAGGCGGGCGCTGACTTTAACGCCTTCCATATTGGTATCAAGTTCAACGGTAATGACCTCGCCAACTTTAATACCCTGGTATTTGATCTCGGTGCCTTTATTAATATTGCTGCCGGTATCAAAGTACAAAAAGATGTCGCGGCCCTTGTCGGCAAAGGTGCTTTGGTAGTCGGGGTGCAGTGAATAGCGTAGTCCTTCCCAGGCCAATTGGGGCTTTTTGACTTCTGGCGTGTGGAACGCAATGCCGCCAGCGACGATGGTCGCGAGGGAGTCAGCGCGTATGTCTAGGCCGCTGAGGCCGCCACTGATGCTGATACCACTGGCATTCCAGAACTGAGATTCGCGGTGTACCAAATGGGCGTAGCGCTGATGAATAAACGCGCCGATATTAACGCCATCGGCGTCGAGGTCGACAGATTCGACTTGGCCAACCGCTATTTTTCGGTAGTAAATCTTGGTGCCGATCCCAACTGAGTTCAGTTCGTCGCTACGTAGGTTTAGCCGTAAGCCGGGTTGCTGAATACCGCTGTTAGGGGCTTTGAAAAGTGCCGTATAGCGTTCGGCAATGGCGCCGCCCTTGCCACTAACACGCATGGCAATGTACGGCCCGCCAAGTAGCGCGTCTAGTCCGCTCACTCCCGTGCTGGAAACCTCTGGTTTTACCAGCCAAAACTGGCTGTCAGTGTTTAAGTATTGATGGTGAGGTGCACTGATGGTCAACGTAATATTAGCGCCAAGATTGGGGTTGTTGTCGACAAAACTCAAGGACTCGACTTTACCGATGTCCATACCCAATAAGCGAACATTGCTGCCGACCGTGAGACCATCTGGATTGCGGAAATACACCACGATTTCCTTGCTGCCCTTGGCTCGCTCCTTGGAGGTGAACAGCTGGAAATGCGTGTCATTGTCGACGGCATCAGCATTAGCCGTGGGCGTTTCAAAGGCGATGCCGCCGGCGAGAATACTGGCGATTGAGCCGGCGTCAATGTCGATGCCTTGCAGTCCCGCGTTTACCTTTAAGCCACTCTGCTGCCAAAAGCGCGAACTGCTGTTTACCAGGTGTTGATATTGGGGATCGATACGAATATTGGCCTCGATACCATTTTTGCTAAGTTGGTAGCTTTCAATGTCACCGACGTCGATTTGCTGGTAGAGAATGGGCGCACCCACCGACAGCGAGCCGAGGCTCTCGGCCTCCAGAACCAGTCGCAGGCCAGGTAAATTACTGGCCATTGGCGGCGGCTCAATAAGTGCAGTAAAACGCTCAGCTGGGTCACCGTCACCGGGTTTGAAACTGATGTAATTGCCGGCAACCAAGGTGTCTAAGCCGGAAACCCCAGAAAGTGATATTTGTGGTTTTACTAGCCAAAATGCGGTGTTTTCCCGGATTAGCGGGGCAATTTGCTCGCTCAGTTCAATGGTCGCCGTGACCCCTTCGAGGTCGTCATCGAGTTGCAGGCTGGTGACTTGGCCAACATTGATACCCTGATACATGACCGGGGTTTTACCAACACTTATGCCACTGCCATTATCGAAAGCAACGGTAACGCGCAAGCCGGTATTGTTGATATTTTGGTAGAGTAGCCAAGCGGCGACGGCAAGCGCGATGAGTGGGAGTAGCCAAATCGCTGACAGGCCACGTTTTGGCGCGGAGTGTGCCGATCTAATATTGTCTTCAGTCATTGTCCAAATCCCATAACAAGCGCGGGTCAAAACTATTGGCGGCGAATAGGGTAAGAACCACCACCGCAGCAAAGGCGGTGGCGGCGGGGCCACTCTCCACGGTGGCAATATTGCCGAGGTGAACCAAGGTCACCAAAATAGAGATCATAAATAAATCGAGCATCGACCAGCGGCCAATAAAGTGTATAAAACGATATAGCACTGTGCACTGCTGTTTGCTTAGCGGGAGGTGAAGCTGCACAGCCAAGATAAGAATTATAATAATCATCAGTTTAATGACCGGCACCGCAATACTGGCAATAAAGACAATGGCGGCAATTGCTTGCAAATCGGCTTGCCACAATTTTACAACCCCAGACATGATGGTGTCTGGGTCACCCTTGCCAAAGCTGATAACGGTTAGTATGGGTAAAATATTGGCCGGAATCATTAGAAATGCGGCGGCCAGCGTATAGGCCCAGCTGCGTTGCAGGCTGTGTGGTTGGCGAAAGCTCAGCGGTGCAGCGCAGCGGGTGCAATACCAGGATTGCGCTTGGCTCGCTGTGGTAATGCGGCTGAGTTTGCCGCAAGTAGTGCAGCGGGCAATACCGCGCTGTTGCGCTGTCACTGTCATTTAGCTGCGTTGCTCCCAATATTGCCAAGCTTGCTCTTCGTGGAAATATTGGCTGCACAGAATAATGCACAGCAACAAACCCACCAAGCAATAGGTACCACTGGCAACGCTGACTTCACCGGGGTCCATCATCTTGACATAAGCGACGATAATGCCCATGGCGTAGACTTCAAGCATGCTCCAACTTTGCATCCACACTTTACATTTAAGCCACGCAGGAAAGTGACTGGGGTAGCGCCTGAGGCGAATGGATACAGCAATCATGGCTGTTAGCAGCAGATGCATAAGCGGGGCGAGCAGGGAGCAAAGCAAAATGAGCACCGCGAGTAGATGTTCGTTTTCTAGCCAGAGTCGGCCAACGCCGCCGAGCAGTGAGTTGCTGCCCAGCTGGCCAACCATGTCGAGTTTTAGTATTGGCAGGCTCATAGCAGGTATAAACAGTATTAGTCCGCTCACGGCGGCCGCTAAGTCGATGTCGGCGCTGGGGCTTGACGCATGCCATAAAGTTGCCGCGCAACGTGGGCAATGACCCTGCTGGCGATGATCGCTGTCGCTGGTGTGCAACAAAATATCGCAGTCTGGACAGGCGGTTAGGCCTTTTGGAATTTGGCTGGCACTGGTCATTGCGGCGCTATTGCAGTGGTGCGAAAAGATAGGCACAGCGACTTAACAGGCGGCGGCGCAGAGACCATTTTGCGACTTCTCTGGGCAGTAATTGCACGCAGTGCTGTAGGTCCGTAATGAGCATAGCTTCCATTTTTTTGGCAAATTGGCGATCGTGGTTAATAACGCCGATTTCAAAATTAAGACGAAATGAGCGGTTGTCGAGGTTGGCGGTACCCACCACGCTGATATCATCATCTACTAACATTACTTTCTCATGCAAGAAGCCGTCTTGGTAGTAATAGAACTGCACGCCTCTGGCCAAGGTTTCTTTGATCGCGGTATAAGACGATAGTTGTATCATGATTTTATCTGGTTTGGCTGGCAACATAATGCGGACATCCACGCCGCGCATGGCCGCGAGTTGCAGTGCTTGGATGACCGGGGCGTCGGGTACAAAATAGGGGCTGACAATCCACAACCTGCTCGTGGCGTGATTAATCATATTAAGAAAGTAGAGCGCACAGCTTTCCGTGTTATCGGCGGGGCCGGTAGAGAGAATCAATGTGTTGATCTGGGGCTCAGTAGTGGTGCTGGCGCGCAGCTGCCAGTTGAGTTCGGGAAGTGATTCCGTGGCCCAAAGCCAGTCTTCTGCAAACGCGAGTTGCACAGCTTGAACGGCGGGGCCGGTCAGTGCTAGGCCAGTGTCTCGCCAAGGTGTTAACACTGGGTGCATGTGCTGGTATTCATCGCCAATATTCATACCGCCAATCAAACAGTAATTGCCGTCGCAAACCACAATTTTACGGTGATTTCGAAAATTCAGCTGCAGCCGATTTCCCAAGCCCTTGGTGGTATTGAAAGGGCGAATATCGACACCGCCATTGCGAAGTTTGCGTAAGTAGCTGCCCGGCAATTGTAGGCTGCCAATTTCGTCGTAGATACAGTAGACCGCAACCCCCTCCTGCACTTTGGCGAGCAGTAAATCGGCTAATTTGCCGCCAATGTTGTCGTCGCGAATAGTGTAGAACTCAAGGAGTACATAATGTTTTGCGGCGGCAATCCGGCTTAGTATTTCCGCAAACGCTTGCTCACCATTAATAAGCAAATGGGCCTCATTACCGCAACTAAAGGGCAGGGTAGCGAGTTTTTCTAGGGCAATGAACCGTGGATCATGGCTGCTGTTGGTGGGGAAGTGAGTCAGCTCCGCTGCCAGCTTGGCGGCTATTTTATCTATCTCACTGTGGTCGCTGTTTTTGGCTAGGGCGTAACCGCGAAATTTTCGACGGCCAAAAATCCAGTATAGGGGTACAAACACCCAAGGTAAGCCAAGTAAGACAATAGCCCACGCTACTGCGCCCTGGGCCGTTCGGGATTTAAGAATAGCCTCAAGGGCAGAGAGTACACCTAGAACCATGAATGTGGCGGCAAATAGTGCAGCAATGCTGGTGCTATTACCGCTTAACCAGTGCCAAAACGTTGCGAGGATATCGGCGGGCATCACCTTATTATTGTCTCCTGTGTTGTCGCTTAGTATTGCTGAGTTTAGCGTATTGAGTGTAGCGGTTTCTGTCGACGACGGTTTCAGCTTGTATGGATAGACCCACTGAACGCATAAAAGTGCGCCAACTTGCCATGCGCCGGTGTCGTCTCGATAGACGATGCAGGGCGTGGCAGAAGGAATGCTAAAGTAGGCTTTTGACAGTAATATCGGCCAAAATAGGGCCGAGCGGCAATGATGGAGCGGCAATGACAAAGATCTTTAAACATCCAAAAGATTTACATGCTTGCGTAGGTCAGGAATTAGCCTGCAGTGACTGGCTGGAAATTGACCAGGCGCGCATTAATTTGTTTGCTGACGCAACCGGTGATCACCAATGGATACATGTGGATCCGATAAAAGCAAAAGACGGTCCTTTTGGTAAATGTATTGCTCATGGTTACTTAACGCTGTCGCTAGTGAATTTATTCCTCCCGCAAATTATCGATGTGCAAGGCATTTCAATGGGCGTGAATGTAGGGTGTGAGCGCATTCGCTTCCCAGCGCCAGTGCCTGTTGGCTCGAAGTTGCGGGGGCGGGGTGAGTTGGTGTCAGTAGAAGAAGTCAAAGGTGGCGTACAGTCTGTGGTGCGGGTTACGGTTGAAATTGAAGGCAATGATCGGCCCGCCTGTGTGGTCGATACCATAAGTCGTTATTTCCCCGCCTGAAGTTGTCGAGCTGGGGTGTCGCTGAGGTGATCATTTATGTCAGTGTTTGTTGATGTCTGTGGTTAATGTGTTTTGGGGTGGCTGGCCGTAAAGTAAGGTAATTAAACGCGATTGCTGGAGCGAGCCATGAATACCCTACCTTATGCCTTGATCGACTGTGACAACCACTATTACGAGCCTGATGATTGCTTTAGTCGCTTTATAGAGGCGCGCTTTCGCGAGTCCACGGTGTGGGTAGATCGCCGCCGTGAGGATGGCTTCGGCACCATGATGCTGGGCGCCGAGCGCTTGAATTTCTTCAGCGTAGGGGTGGGCGACTTTGTTGGCCCGCCGGGGGCGATGAAAGCCTTTTTTAAAGGCGACGTTGATACCGGTGGCGCCGTAAACGCCAATGCAATACGAGCGATAGACTGCCCTGAATTTATTGATAAGACGGCCCGTTTGGCCCGCATGGATGAGCAGGGTGTCGAGGCCTGTGTAATGATTCCGACCCTTGGTACTGGGGTTGAGTATCAGCTGCGCAAGCCTGAACACCGCGCGGTAGCGTACCCAAGTATTCGCGCATTTAACCGCTGGGTCGCAGCCGACTGGGGCTGGGGTGGCGACGGTCGGGTATTTGCGACGGCAATGATAAGTTTGATTGACTTGGATCTTGCGCTAATAGAGCTTGAGCGGGTGATTCAAGAGGGTTGCCGTCTGATCCACCTCAATACCGGTCCTATTGATGGGCGCTCGCCGGCCGATCCCTATTTTGACCCTTTTTGGGCGCGAGTACAGGAGGCGGGGGTGGTGATGGCCTATCATATTGGGAGTGGGCCGTTTACTGAGATGTACGCTGCGCCGTGGGGTGAGCCTGCGAATCCGCCATCTCATCGCTTTAGTGCCTTTAACACCTATGTGGGCATGGGCGAGCGCACCGTGGTCGATCAGATTGCGGCGACGATATTTCAAAACTTATTCGGCCGTTTTCCCAAATTGCAGTTCCTCATTGTGGAGTTCGGTGCGGCGTGGTTACCACACTTGCTGAAAACCCTCGATAAAATTTACCGCTTGGGCGACCACAAAACCCGCTTTGCCTTTGGTAAGCCGGACTTGCCGAGTGCGGTATTTAAGCGTCATTTCAAAATTGTGCCCTTCCATGAAGATGACTTTTCACGAATTGCAGCGGCGGCAGGTATTGAGGCGATTGTGAATGGCTCCGACTATCCGCACCCTGAGGGTTTGCAGTGGCCTGTCGAGATGGTGGATGAAATGGAAGGCTTTAATGATGCGCAAATTAGACAGGTAATGCGTGGTAATGCCGCGGCTTTATTGGGGTTGGCGGATTAAGCCTTAGGCTAAGATTATTTGGTTATGAAACCAGAACGGAATAACCTTGTTTAGTCTAGGGTTTTTAGCCCGATTCAGCGGTTTATGTGTTATAACTACCTCAATTAGCGGTTATATTACAATCCGGTAAAATACTTATCGGATTTTTCGCGGTAAATGCGGAGGTAGTCAATGGATTTGACTCATGGCAGTGTACTTTTGGGGGATCGCGAGCTATTGGCGGACGTGCCCATGTATATAAACGCTGGCGGTAATTTTGTACGCTGGGGCGGCTGTCTACACCTAAATAAGCAAATTAGCGAACTGCTTAACGGCAGTGACTACAGTATTCGTCTGCGCGATGGTCGGCTAGGTGATATCCGTATTCGCAAAGTGGTGAATACCAATGGCGCACTTCACGTTGAAATCCTATTTGAAGGCGTGGGCGAGCTTGCGCAAAAATCGTCAGATAGGCAGCAGAGCAGATAGTGTTTGGCCGCTTCTAAGTCCGTCGGTATTTATGACCCTTTTATCTCCCGCTTTCCCTTTACCCGGCCCGTGTTTTTTCACTTGGGTTTAGTGCCTTTTCGTCGGTAAAATCAGTTGCGATTAAGACTCGCGCTATGCGCTTAATTAGGCGATAGTGCGCGTCATTCAGGCGAATATGAGTGGTTTTGCATCGTGTACCAAGGTGAGCGCTTTAATAGTTTTACACATTTAGCAGGGGTGGTTGCCGCGCTAATTGGCAGTCTGTTGCTATTGTGGCCTGCGGTTGTGGCAGGCGACGGGTGGGCGGTGCTGGCTTATGCCATTTATGGCATTTCCTTGCTTGCGCTCTATGGCTTTTCTACCTTGTACCACAGTTGCCGTGGCCCGCGAAAAGCCCTGTTCCGCCAGCTCGACCATTTGGCAATATACTTATTAATTGCGGGCACCTATACGCCGTTTTTACTGGTCAGTTTGCGCGAGAGTGTTGGCTGGTGGATGTTTGGCGTAATTTGGTCGCTGGCAGCCCTCGGCATGATCCTAGAGTGTGTGCCTAAGGCGAGCCGACGCTTTTGGTCAATTGCGGTATACCTGCTCATGGGGTGGCTGGCCTTGTTTTTGATAAAGCCCCTTGGCGCGGTGCTCGCACCCGCCGGATTTAACTTATTGCTTGCCGGTGGACTCGCCTACACCGGCGGTATTGTGTTCTATGTTTTAGATAAAAAAATTGTGCATTTTCATGGTATTTGGCACATCTTTGTCTTGGCTGGCAGTGTGTTGCACTTTTGTAGTATTTATTATTATGTTGCCTAGTTTTGCTGTTTATCGGGAGTCTAATGTTTCGATTTAAGGTCCTAGCGCTATTTGGTTGTATAAATCTACTATTCATCATAAGCGCGCTGCTTGCGCCAATTAGTTTCGCTGGCCGCGACTACGCTTGGCCTCAAGCGGCGGTATTAATCTTAATTCAAGGCCTGGTTGCCTTGGCAATGCTGTATGCGGCGAGGCAAAAATTTGCGGGGGCCGATATTGCTGATAAGGCATATCCGGCAGTGCTAGTAGCCTATGTGCTTTGGTTGTGTATGATGTGGCGCTGGTTGAGTCTGTAAGTGTGTGGCAGGTACATAATTTAAAGTGAGTGTTTTGAATGTTGTTGTATGAAGTAAGCCCAAGATTTTGTGAAACTGATGCCATGGGGCACATTAATAATACGGTGTTGCCAATGTGGTTTGAGGCTGCGCGCAGCGGGGTATTTGAGATTTTTAACCCCGGCTTAGATCTCGCCAAATGGAATTTAATTCTGCGTAAAATCGATGTCGATTTTTTAGCGCAGACCTATTATGAATACCCCGCACAGGTTCGTACACGCATTGGTCATATTGGTCAGTCTTCGTTTGTGGTTGAGCATGAGTTATGGCAGCGTGATCAAAAGACGGCCACAGGCTCGGCAGTGATGATATTTTTTGATTATAATACCCAGCAGAAGTTAGACATTCCGGCTGATATACGCGCTGAATTACAAAAACTGAGCTGATATTTGCGCTTTAGAGTGGTGGGGTCCGCCGCTTAATGCCAAAAAAGGCCAAAGGTTTCGCGGTAATTGTCGCCTCATGCCGGTATAATGCCGCCTCAACGCCATTGGCTGCGTTCGGCCGAATGGGGTCAAATGTTGCGGCGACTCTTGATTCCTACGGTAGCGATTATGCCCTCAGATACACCCGCGGCAGCGGATACAATTACTTTTGATGATTTAGGCCTTGCGCCCCTTATTTTGGCTGCAGTAAAGGCAGTTGGTTACGAAATTCCCTCGCCAATTCAGGCGGCGACAATCCCCCTTATTCTTGCCGGCAGAGATGTTGTCGGTCAGGCGCAAACTGGCACGGGTAAAACCGCCGCATTTGCCCTGCCTTTGCTGTCGCGTCTTGATGTGAACAGCCGTCGTACCCAGGCGTTGATATTGGCACCGACCCGCGAGCTAGCCATTCAGGTGGCAGAAGCACTGCAAAGCTACGCGTCGCAATTGCCCGGCTTCAATGTACTGCCTATCTACGGCGGTCAGGATTACCGAGGTCAGCTGGCGGCGCTAAAACGCGGCGTACAAGTGGTTGTTGGTACGCCTGGCCGGGTAATGGACCATATGCGTCGCGGCACCTTGAAATTGGATGATTTGACGCATCTGGTTCTCGACGAAGCCGACGAAATGCTGCGCATGGGCTTTATCGACGATGTTGAATGGGTTATGTCGCAAATGCCTGCTAAGCGCCAAATCGCCCTGTTTTCGGCAACCATGCCGTCGGCGATTCGCCGTATTGCAACAACGTATTTGACTAATCCTGAGCAGGTTACTATTCAGACGAAAACCTCGACGGCGATTACTATTCGCCAGCGCTATTGGATGGCGCGGGGCCTGAATAAACTGGATGCATTGACCCGTATTCTGGAAGCCGAACCGTTTGACGGCATGATTATCTTTGTGCGAACCAAATTGGTTACCACTGAGTTGGCTGAAAAGCTTCAGGCTCGTGGCTACGCCGCGGCTGCCTTGAACGGCGATATTGCTCAGGCCCAGCGTGAGCGCACGGTAGAGCAGCTTAAAAATGGCCGCTTGGACATTGTTATTGCGACTGATGTGGCGGCTCGTGGCCTTGACGTTGAGCGTATTAGCCACGTTATTAACTACGATATTCCCCATGACACAGAGGCTTATGTACACCGTATTGGTCGTACTGGCCGCGCGGGTCGTAGCGGTGATGCAATTTTGTTTGTGGCACCGCGCGAAAAACGTATGCTGCAAGCCATTGAGCGCGCCACCCGCCAGTCTATTGAAGAAATGGGCTTGCCCAGTGCTGAGAATATCAATGCCCTGCGTGTTGATCGCTTTATGCAGAAGATCACCGATACCCTCGCCGGTACCGATTTGAGCTTTTTCCGTAAAATGCTGCAGGAATACGTTGCCAAGCACGATGTGTCTGAAATTGACGTTGCCGCTGCGCTAGCTAGCCAGTTGCAAGGTGATAAGCCTTTACTGGTAAAAGACGCGCCGAAAATGATGACAGATCGTCCGCAAAGCCGTGACAAGCCCGGCGGCATCTCGCGCGGGCCAGATACTGGCATGCAGCGCTACCGCATTGAAGTCGGTCGTCAGCACGGTGTGAGTGCCGGTAATATTGTTGGCGCCATCGCTAACGAAGCCAATATCGACAGTGCGAACATCGGCCGTATCTCGATTTACCCTGAGTTCACTACGGTAGATCTTCCGAAAGAAATGCCTGATGACGTGGTGCAGTGTTTACGTACTACTCGGGTCGCAGGTCAACCGCTGAATATCTCCGTGCACGAAGGCGGTGATATGCCTATTGACGACCGTGAGCGCCCGCGCAAGCCGCGTGGTAAGCCCAGCGGTGACAAGGCGGGGCGCAAGCCGGTTAAAGCCAAGCCCAGAGTGTCAAATGCGGCGGCAAAACCAGCAAATGCAAAGCCAAGCTCAGCTAAACCAACGCTGACCGGCACTAGAGAAAAGCGCGGCAAGGTTTAAGCTTTACGCGTAATACCTTAGACTCTTTGGCTACTCTAACCCAGAGCCCAGCCAGAGAGTTTAAGCGTGATTCTTCAGGTTTTTTTCAACTTCCTTTATCTCGGTTGTATTAGCTTTGGTGGCCCTGCGGCACACATTAGCTATTTTCGGCGGGTGTTTGTTGAGCAAAAAGCGTGGCTCAGTGAACAAGATTTTGCCGCTCATCTCGCATTAAGTCAGTTTCTTCCCGGCCCCGCTTCTAGTCAGCTTGGCTTCGCTATTGGCTGCCAGCGCGGCGGCATTGCTGGGGGTATTGCCGCGTTCCTTGGTTTTACCCTACCTTCTTTCTTGCTCATGTTCGGTCTTGCTATATGGCAAACGGATCTTCCTGAAGACAGTTGGGCGCATGGCATTATTAGCGGCTTAAAGCTCTTGGCCGTGGTCGTGGTGGCCGACGCTATTTGGAGTATGGCTGGGCAATTTTGTCGGCAGCTAACAACAATTGTGATTACGCTTATAAGCGCTCTGGTTTTATTGTTTGCGATGAACCCCTTGTGTCAGTTTGCCTTATTGTTAAGCGCGGCACTTTGGATGGCGGCGCGAGGACAGCCCAGCGTTACGCTGGTAAAAGTCACCTTTACACCTTCGGCATTGACCTGTCTTTTGAGCTTTGGCGGTTTATTGCTACTTGGTCTGCTATTCCCGCAGAGCGTGTTTGGTATCTTTTATCAGGCTGGCAGCTTTGTGTTTGGGGGTGGTCATGTTGTGTTGCCGCTGTTGGAGTCGTTCATTGGCGACAATGTCAGCAAGGACAGCTTTTTACTTGGCTATGCGGCCGCGCAAGCGGTGCCCGGACCAATGTTTTCTTTTGCGAGCTACCTCGGGGCCACGCTGCGACCTGATATGGCCTTGGGCGGTGCGCTCATAGCGACATTGGCGGTGTTTCTGCCGGGGTTTCTATTGCTGACTGGGGTAAGTGGCGTGTGGCGACAATTGGCTCTGCATGGCCGCGTTGTGGCGGCTATTGCTGGGGTTAACGCTGTTGCAGTGGGAATGTTAGTGGCCGCGTGGGTGAATCCGGTGTTGAGTAATGCGCCTAGAGACCCAGTGTCGATACTCCTCGCGATTGGCGGTTTATTTGTACTGCGCAGCAAAAAAATGCCGATTATTTGGATAATAGCGATTTTTTCTGCTTATGGGGCGGTGCGTTTTGTTGCCTATTTCCCTTCTGGGTTGCTGGGCGGCTTGGTCGACTAGACATAAAAAAAGGAGGGCAAAAGCCCTCCTTTAAGTCGTAAGCTATAAAACGCTCATGGCCTTAGACGTGGATACCCTTCAATACCGCCGCCAATGCCATTTGTTCGGTAGACACTTCAGGCGAGGCCGCATCGCCTTCACCCTTCGCCGCAGACGAGTCAGGGAAGGTGCGGAATACGGTATTCATGGTGATCTCTACCGCTTTCGGCATGATCGCATTGAGCACTTGCGCGGTAATCCCCAAGCCGGTAGCGATACGCTTGGGTCGACGGATAATGGCGTCACAAATCATGTCGGCGGCTTCTTCTGGCGACAAGGTTGGTACCGAGTTGTAGATTGAGGTTGGCCCAATCATCGGGGTTCTTACCAGCGGCATATTGATGGTAGTAAAGGCAATATTGCGATCCGAAAACTCTGCAGCTGCACTGCGCGAGAACGCATCCAGCGCTGACTTCGATGCCGCATAAGCCGAGAACCGCGGAGAGGTGCCGACAATAACCGCAATCGATGAAATATTGATCACGTGACCCGCTTTGCGCTCTAGCATCGATGGTGCCAAGCCCATAATCAGGCGAATAGCGCCAAAGTAATTGAGCTGCATGGTGCGCTCAAAGTCATGGAAGCGGTCAAAGGTTAGCTCTAGCGAGCGGCGAATCGAGCGTCCGGCGTTGTTGACCAGTACATCGACTTGGCCGTGGTTTTCGATCAGGGTGGCAACCAGCTTGTCGCAGGAGGCTAAATCAGAGACGTCGCAGCTATATGCAAAGCTGGTACCGCCTTTTTCAGCAATTTCCTTTTGGGTTTCGTCCAGTTTGTCTACTGAGCGGGCAACCAAAATAACCTTGGCGCCAGCGGCGGCCAATTTCAGTGACGCTGCTTTACCAATACCAGACGACGCGCCAGTAATAACAATGACTTTGTCTTTGACGTTGCCGCGCAACGAGCGATCTTTAAATAGATCCGGATCGAGATTACGCTCCCAGTAGTCCCAAATCTTCGCCGCGTAGTCTTCAAGCGCCGGCGGCTCAATGCCGCTGCCCTTAAGTGCTTTGAGAGTGTCGCGGGTCTCGAAGCGGGTGGGCATATTCATAAAACTAACCGCATCGCGTGGAATGCCGTAGTCGGCCAATACCGCATTGATAATGCGGCGCACTGGCGGTAGGCCTTTTACTAAGTTGAGGATTGACGCGGGAATAAAGGCAAACATCCGCATGTCGATGCGCAGCGCAAAGCGTGGCGCGTGGGCTGCTTTAGAGAAGATGTTGAGCACTTCGCCAACTTGCTGAGACTCTGGGTTCACTAAATGAAAGCAGCGTCCGTCCATGCCGGCCTTGTGTGACAAAAAGTCCATTGCATCGGCGACGTAGTCGACCGGTACAATGTTCATTTGGCCGCCTTCAATACCGATCAGCGGTAGCCACTGGGGTAGGCGATTGCGGAGCTTTTGTAACAGCTTGAAAAAGTAATAAGGTCCGTCGATTTTGTCGATTTCACCGGTTTTAGAGTCGCCGACGACCATTGCCGGACGGTAGATGCGGTAGGGGATTTTGCACTCGCTGCGCACGAGCCCCTCAGAAACGTGCTTGGTACGGAAGTAAGCGTGGTCCAAGCCCCTGGCTTCCTCGAACATATCTTCGCGGAATACACCCCGATACATGCCTGCCGCGGCGATCGAGCTGGCAAGGTGGAAGCATTTGGCGTCCATGGCTTCGGCAGCCGCTATTGCATTTTTGGTACCTTGAATATTGGCAATTTCTTGGCTTTCGGCATCGGCCTTGAGGTCATAGATGGCGGCAAGATGGTAGAACTGCTTAACCGAGCCTTTAAGGGTGGCCATGTCTTTGGCGCTAATACCGAGCTTGGCTTTGGATAAATCGCCGTACACGGCGACCAATCGGTCGCTACTTAGTCCGGTTTTTTGCAGCAGATCTTTGTATTTTTGCTTGGAGCTTCGGCGCACTAAAATATAGATAGTACCCTTGCGCTTGGCGAGCCGTTCAATAAGAAAGCGACCGATAAAGCCGGTTCCGCCGGTAACAAAATAACTCATAGGTGAATCTCCAGGTCTTTTGAAATCAGTACTGCAGTAAATCTATTATTTTTAGTCTAATTTGCCTTGGTGAGGGGATACCGCCTCTTCCAAGTCGTCAAATGCATCGTGAATGTAATCACTGAGAATATCAAGGTTTGGCATCGCTTGGCTGGCAACTAGACCAAATTGTAAACGGCCATCATAACTGTATAGCGTAATATTCAAGTGGTTGCTGGGTGTTAGGGCGCTAAGAGGGTACATTTCTTCGAGTTTGGCACCTTTTAGGTACAAAGGCTTTGGTGGCCCAGGCACGTTAGACACTAAGGTATTGCCCAGTGGCGGCAGCACGTCGCCTAATTTGAGTGCTTCGCCCACCAGCGAAAGTCCGCCTAATAAAACGGTATAGGCCATCACCGAGGCGGGTGGCACGCCGTCGATCTGGTAGCGGACATTGCGAAGGGTAAAACCAATCTCGCGCAAGCGCTCATAGGGGTCGGTTGTTTTGCTCGCCAGCTCAACCAAGACTATGCCAATTTTATTGCCAAGGCTGTCATCGCCGCTCTTGCGCAAATTGACGGGCATTTGAATGGTGATGGGCTCATCGATATCGGCATCGCAATCTTGTAAATAGCGATGCAGTGCGCCGTCGATACACGTCAGCGCAATATGGTTTAGGGTCGACCGAGTTTGCTTGCGCAGTTTGGTAACCCGAGTCATGTCGACTGCTGCAGTGGCAATTTGGCGACCAGCGCTTACTTGGCCGGTAAGCGGGGTGTGGGGATTCGCTTTATAGGGAACAGCAACCGCGTTTTTGGTGAGGTTTAGGGTTTCTAGAGCTAGCTGGGCGCTGAGCTTAGAGAGGCCGGCAATGGCTTTGATATAATCTCCTGAGCGGCCACCGAGCTGGCTTAAGACCTTCATGATCGAGATGCTGTCGGCGGTGTGCTGCAGGCGTTTTTGGGGTAATACGGACCAGATCGGCGTAACTGACTTGGTGCGCGCCGATTTGCTCAGGCTATTGACCAGCCATGAGGACATGGTAACGCCGTCCGCGTAGGCGTGGTGGAGCTTGGTGTAGATCGCAAAGCGTTGGTCATCGATGCCTTGAAATACATGCATTTCCCACATTGGACGGCTTTTGTCGAGACGAATACTGTGTAGCTCGCTCACCTCGGCATACAGGCTGTCGCGGAAATCGTTGCCACTAAGAGTGTGGAAAAAAACGTGGTTTTCAATATTGAACTGATTATCGACTTGCCACTGCGGCGCGCTAAAACGGCTAAATTTTATGATCTGGTTAAAGGGGGCGCGAATTTCGTTAATATTACCCGCATACTCGGCAACAACTTGCTCAACGTAATTGGCGGCCGCTTTGGCTGGTTTGCGAAACATTAATAAGCCGCCCACATGCTTCGGGCTTGCGTCGGTTTCGGTTAGGAAAAAAGCTAGATCCATCACTGAAAGTTTTGCCATACGGTATTCACACCCTGTGTTTACAAAAATTATATAGTTATATGCTTTAAATTATAGCCTTAACTTATTGCGCTGCCCGCTATTTAATTTGAATACGCTACTAGTCTATGTCCTAATGTTTTTCTTAGCTATTGCCGCTTTTTCGCGGGCAAAATATTTTAGGTCAATTCGCGGCGGACATGATTTTCTAAAGCTAACTCACAATAGGGCTATTTAACAGCGTGGGTGAGGTGTTTGGGTGAATAGTGGGGATAATAAAAAATGATAAAGGCCCTGCTAGGCCAAATTAAGCGCTGGTATGCTATTCCGTATTTATTCATGTGCATAATAGTGACCTTACAAAGCGCATCGTATCACCTCAGTGCCAATGCCTTTAGCTGGTCGTGGCTGGGGGTGAGTGTCGCCATAGCGCCCTTGGTGCTGTTTATGGCAATTGTCTACTTTTTGCCCTGGTCTGGTATCAGTAACTATATTGCGGTTCCTATCGTAGCGGCCTTGCTTGGTGCGGTTTTGGCGATTATTGAAATGCGCCTGCTGCCGACGTTTTATACTTTATTTTTTGGTCTTGGTGGCGTGCTGATCTATATTTTTTGGTACTCTGACTTAGACCGACGAGATAATCCGGTCCTTAAAATTGGCGCAAAACTACCTGAATTTACGGTTCAATCCATCGCGGGTGAAGAGCTTCATTCATCTGCATTTCTCGGACGTAAAACACTCTACATCTTTTATCGCGGCAATTGGTGTCCGGTTTGCCACGCGCAAATTCAGGCCCTGGCTGAGGAATATCAAGAAATTCAGCGTCGTGGGGTTGCGGTGGTCTTAATTAGCCCACAATCACCGAAAAAGAGCGCTGAGTTGGCTGAGCAGCTAAATATCGCAATGCAGGTTTGCGTTGATAAAGATAATCGCGCCGCAAAACGTTTGGGCATCGTTCACCAATATGGCGTGCCACTTGGGGTATGGGGTTACGGTGGTGATACGGTGTTGCCGACTACTTTGATTGTTGATGAAAATGGCAGCATTGTATACGCCGATTTAACCGACAATTTTAGGGTCAGACCAAGAGTACAAACATTGATAAACGCCCTCGACGGCGTGTGGTAATTCAGTATGAGTTCAGAAATAAGTGCGGCGGCAACTGCCGTAATCGTTCGAGATGGCGAGGCGGGTATTGAGACCTTACTGCTGCGTCGCCACAGTCAATTGAAAGTGAGTGGAGGGCACTGGGTGTTTCCCGGTGGCCGAATAGATCCCGAAGACTACCGGGGAGGCAATGACGATGAGCAGGCTGCTCGTGTTGCGGCGCTTCGTGAAACACAAGAAGAATCGGGCTTGGTGCTCAATCCAGATTCCCTCGTATTCTTGTCTCATTGGACTACCCCGCCAACCATGGGGCGACGGTTTGCGACGTGGTTTTATCTTGCGGTGGTGAATCACGACTTACCTGAGGTACTTGTTGATGGCGAGGAAATGGACGCTTATTGCTGGGCAAGCCCAAGCGAATTTTTAGCGCAGCATCGGCGCGGTGAGCTCGCCTTATTGCCACCGACGGTAGTGACCCTCGACGAATTGCATCGCTGCGCTAGCGCAGCTGAGGCGCAACGGTTTTATGGTGAGCGGCCAGTGCCCTTTATTGCCCCGCGGATGTCGAAGCACAACGACGTTATATGTATGCTTTACGGAGGGGATGCCGGCTACGATGCGATTGATCCTACTGCGCAGGGTGCTAAAAACCGCTGTTACTTAGAATCCGGGGTTTGGCGTTACGACTTTTGTGAGGCCTAGCGCTGGGCGAGTACTAGATCCGAATCGAGCGGGAGTGTGGCATCGAAGCGTCGCCATTTTTTGATTACTTTATTGGCGTATTTTATTGTGCCTACCGAACCGTTGTAGCGGGCGAGGGCGCGGCTAACATCGCCATCTTCGCGATCCAGATAGCGCTTGAAGATCTTACAGCCATAACGAATATTGGTTTCAGTCTGATATAGATTGTCACTTGAATGACCCAGTACATCTCGCCAGAACGGCATTACCTGCATTAAACCCCGGGCGCCAACTCTTGATGTGGCACGGCTATTGAAACTGCTCTCAGTCTCAATGATCGCGAGTACCAGCCCCGGCGGGAGCTGATTGCCTAGGGCGTGTTTGTGCGCCAATGCCAAGATACGGAGGCGTTGCGCGGGATCGCGCACATAGTGTCTAGTCATTTTAGACATCTCGGCTATCCACATATGGCCATCATTGTGATCGTTGAAAGACGGTGTTCTTATTACGGTCTCGTAGGCGAGGCTGGCTTCAATTGGGCCGCGCAGTGAATAACTGCTTTCGGCAAAGGAATATTGAGAAACCCATAAACAAGAAAGTAAAACTGCGATTTTGGCGGTGAGGCGAACAGGCATAAAAATCCTAGGCTAGGAACATCCTGTTCGCATTTATATTATGTAGCTCTGGGCTGATGGTGGCCCATGTATGCGCTTGCCCCGCTAACAGGGGCTTCAAGTCATTGAATTAAATTAGGTTTACGCTTCAGCTTAACTCATTTTGAGCTTTATGAGAACTAGCGATCTGCATTAGCCGCGCGGCCAAAATTAACTGCGAGGGATTTTTTGGCCTCAGGTGTTTAATCAATACGGCCGTAGCAATCTACTATTTCTTTGTTGGAGTACCTTTTATGAATACGAAATTAATCTTGTGTGCCGCATTGCTGGGCGTCTCTAGCGCGGCTGTTCAGGCTGGTGACGGTCCTGGTCGTCATCACAATCCTGACCTGAATCGCGACGGTGTTGTTACTACAGCTGAAATGCTGGAACATCGCCAAGGCATGTTTAAAAAAATGGACTTAAATGGTGATGGTTTTGTGACCGAGGCCGAAGCGGCGGAGATGCGAGCGCAGATGGCGGCAAAGCGACAAAAAATGCACGAGGAGAAGGCCAAGGCGCGTTTTACCAAGACCGATAGCAATGGCGACGGTATGATCTCTGCCGACGAGTTTTCTCGCGAGGCAGGGCAAAAAATTGAACTGCTGGATGCTAACGGTGATGGCGAGGTCAGTCGCCGTGAAATGCGGTCGGCTATGCGCGAAAAGCGGGAGAGTTAAGTTGCTCAATCATTGTGCTGTCACAGATTCTCGCTGAATGCTGATCGACGACAGTGAGTTAATGCGCCGGCTTGCCGGTGGCGATCAGCAAGCATTTGCTAGCTTGCTTAGTCGACACAGCAAGCTGGTGCTTAATGTTTTGTATCGGATTGTATTGTCTCGTGACGACGCCGAAGATCTCTGCCAAGAGGTCTTTGAACGGTTGTGGCGGCATGCCCCTCAGTGGCGTGACGAAGCTAAATTAACAACGTGGCTGTATCGCGTGGCAAATAATTTGGCGATTAATTTTCGGCAGCGGGTGCAACAGCGCTACGTGCTTAACGAAGATTTACTTATGGCTGAGTGTGATGCCGCGAGCCTCGATGCCGAAGTCAGTGCGCCTCTGCTGGGGATGGGCGATGATACTTTATTGCGCGCCTTAGCTAGCCTGCCCGCCAATTACCGGGCGGTGCTGGCATTTCGGTTTTATCGCGATTTAGCGGTAAAAGACATCGCTGAAATTATGGGGATATCCGCCAAGGCCGTCGAATCGCAGTTGGGGCGGGCCAAAGCGCAGTTAAAGCAAAATTTGGGAGGTGGCGAGTGAATATAATGCAAAAGTTCTTGGCCAATACGCTGCGGAATTTTGGCAGTAACCGCAATACATGGCCTCGCTGGCGACAATTTTTGCTTAGTATATGCACCGCGCTTAGCGATGCTTGCCGACAAGATTGGCAGGCCGCGCAGAGTAAAGTGAATGCCGCAGACACCGCGCTGGCCCAGACGTATATTGATGGCGTAGCGGAGCTGGCTGTCAGCAGTGCAATGGCGCGGCGCCTGCACAAAATTACTGCGCAGCCCCAGTGCCGTGCCGAATTAGCATCCGAGCCGGGTGTAATGAAGACAAAGATGCCTTTTTGGCAAATCGGCTTTGCCTCCGCGATGGCATCTGCCGTATTAGGGGTAGCACTGGGCGCGGGTGGTTACGTGGCTGAGTTAAGCGATTTTGATGCCGCCTACCTGGAGACCTCAATGACATATGAAGTGAGTGACTGGCTTGCGGGAGATATCCAATGACATCTAAGCGAGGAATTTTATTTGCCTTGTTAGCATCACTGATTGTGAACGGCGCACTGATTGGTTTGTTTGTTGGCCATCGCATGGCGGGGGAAGATCGCCGCGCCATGCACGGCATGACTCGGCAACTGCTGCGCGATGAACCCAGCGAATTTGCCGAGCCAATGCGCAATGCGATGGAGGCCCACCGCAGTGAAATGCGCAATGCGTTCCGGCAAATACGCAGTGCGCGGCGGGATATGTTTAAAATATTAAAAATGCCAGAGGTCACTACCGACGAGTTAAATCAAGCGCTAGCGCGAATCCGCGAAGCTGAGATGAACTTGAAAAAAGTCAGCCATCAGGTGCTGGCGGAAGTCTTGCCGCAGATGCCCGTTGAGCAGCGTCTGCACTTTGCCAAAGCGGACATGATGCGGCGTCATGGCGGCGATGCCCATGGTGGTGAGCGCCCTAAAGCTGGACGATTATAGTACTTACAATCCCGAGTTAGACGGGTTTGAGGGAGCGCATCGCAATGGCTGTTACTAATTTTGAGCATAAAAAAGCCCCGCAGCTATTTTCAGCTGCGGGGCTTTTTAGTTTGTGGGGCGACGGTGTTATGCACCAAACCAAGATTGGCCGCAAACTCGCACGGTATTGCCACTAACACCACGCGAAGCTGGATTGCCAAAGAAGGCGATGGTTTCAGCGACGTCGACCGGTAAGCCGCCTTGGGAAAGTGAGTTCAGGCGGCGGCCAAACATACGGGTAAATAGGGGTATAGCCGCAGTCATCGCGGTTTCGATGAAGCCCGGTGCCACGGCGTTTACTGTAATGTTGCGGGCCGCGAGCTCGTCTGATTTGGCCATAAAATCGACATAGCCAATAACACCGGCTTTCGATGCGGCGTAGTTGGTTTGGCCACGCTGGCCACCAATGCCGTTCATTGAGGAAACACCGACGATGCTGCCGCCGTCATTTAATGCGCCACTGCTTAGCAGCTCGTTGGTGATGCGCTGGGCGGCCGCGAGGTTAATGTCTAAGGTCATTTGCCAGAACTGTTCCGACATATTGGCAATAGTTTTGTCGCGGGTAACACCGGCATTGTGCACGACAATGTCGGCACCGCCTGCCTTTATGAGGGCAGCGGCGATTTTTGCGGGCGCGTCACTGCTGGTAATGTCGGCAATCACGGGCTGACCATTGAGGCGACTCATCACTTTCGCCAATTCGCTTTCCATTTGTACCACGTCTACGCCGACAACAGTGGCGCCGTCGCGCGCTAGGGTTTCGGCAATGGCTGCACCTATGCCCCGCGATGCGCCGGTAACCAAGGCGATTTTTCCTGCCAATGGCTTGTGCCAATCGGCGGTTTCATTGACTGCTGCGCTGCGTACTTTGATGACCTGGCCACTGATGTAAGCAGATTTGGGTGAAAGGATAAAACGCAGGCTGCTGTCGAGATTGGCTTCAGCGCCCTCAGCAACAGTAATTAGCTGGGCGGTTGCACCCTTGCTGCCCACTTCTTTGGCCAGTGAACGACTCAAACCTTCTAAGGCGCGCTGAGTGGCAGCCGCCGCAGGGGTGGCGCAATCCATATGCGGGCGACCAAGAATAACAATGCGACCGCTGGGCCGTAATTTGCGAATATTGGCGTTAAAAAAGCGGTAGGCTTGTATCAGTTGCAGACTGTCGGTGAGTCCGCTGCCGTCAAAAACCAGCGCTTGATAGCGTTCAGTGACGGTGGTTTCAACGGCGGCGCTGGCTTGGGCTGCGCACTCGGTAGTGAGGGCAAGACTTGCGTCGCTGTCTTGCAGATTGCGCAGGGTGGCATCGACCAACTGGGCGTTGCTGCCCGCGCCAAAGAGTAGGGCGCCAGAGAAAAAGCTGCGCTGCTCAGCGTGGTAGCGTAGTAAGTCGGTGGGCACGGTTACGCCGAGGGCGCCCATGATTTTTTTACCAGCGCTGGAATTGATCAGGTTTTCGATTTTGTCGCTCATACCGTGTGCTCCGCTGCCCCGGAGGGCGATAGTCTGAATTCGGTTTACTTTGCCGAGGCTGAGGGCTATTTTTTAGTGATGCAGGCTCGGCGATCGCAAGCAGATTAATGCTGTTGGGGGGCATTGTAACGGCTCATCAAGGCAACAGGATTGACAGCGGCGCGCTCGGGAGCCGTCGCTTCAGCCAATGCCGCGGGAATCAAGCTTGTTACACTGCGCGCAGTTTAGGGTATATCCAATATTGCTACATAAAACACTGAGGTCCAGATATGACACAGGCTATTAAGCGCGTTGCTATTATCGGTGGTAACCGAATTCCTTTTACCCGCTCCAATACCGCTTATTTTGGCGTCAGCAATCAGACAATGCTCACTGCGGCGATTGAAGGTTTGGTGCAGCGCTATAATTTGCAGGGCGAATGCTTGGGCGAAGTGGCCGCCGGCGCGGTAATGAAACACAGCAGAGACTTCAACTTAACTCGGGAATCGGTGTTGGGTACGTCGCTGCACGCCAATACACCGTGTTTTGATATTCAGCAGGCCTGTGGTACTGGCTTGCAGGCTATTAATTTGGTCGCTAATAAAATCGCCCTTGGACAGATTGACGCAGGCATTGCCGGTGGTGTTGATACTACTTCTGACGCGCCCATTGGCGTTAGCGAGGGGCTGCGCAAAATTTTGCTACAAGTAAATAAAGCCCGCTCCTTTGGCGATCGGGTTAAGCCCTTTTTGCAGTTGCGCCCTAAAGACGTGGGTGTATTGATTCCTGCGAATGCCGAGCCGCGCACGCGCTTATCGATGGGTGGTCACACTGAAATTACCGCCAAAGCTTGGCAGATTCCCCGCGATCAACAAGATGAATTGGCGGCATTGAGTCACCAGAATTTAGCGGCTGCCTATGATCGTGGTTTCTTTAATGACCTTATTACGCCCTTCAATGGCGTGAACAAGGACAATATTCTGCGCCCAGACACCACCGCAGAAAAACTTGCGGGCTTAAAACCGGCCTTTGATAAAGAAAGTGGTCAGGGCACGTTAACGGCAGGTAATTCGTCTACCTTAACCGATGGCGCTTCAGTGGTGTTATTGGCTAGTGAAGAATGGGCCAAAGCACATAATTTACCTGTGCGTGCTTACTTGAGCTTTGTCGAGACCGCTGCGGTGGATTTCTTTGGCAAAGACGGCGCGAGTGAGAAAGAAGGCTTGTTGTTAGCGCCGGCTTACGCAGTGCCGCGGATGTTGGCCAAAGCGGGATTGAGCTTGCAGGATTTTGATTACTACGAAATTCATGAAGCCTTTGCTGCACAGGTACTGGCCACCATGAAAGCTTGGGAAGACGAGTCTTTCTGTAAAGACAAGCTCGGGCTGGATCGCGCGCTTGGCAGTATTGACCGCAGTAAACTGAATGTGAACGGTAGCTCACTGGCGGCGGGACACCCCTTTGCGGCAACCGGCGGTCGTATTGTTGCTACCTTAGCAAAAATGCTTGAAGAAAAGGGCAGTGGTCGTGGCTTGATTTCGATCTGTGCGGCTGGCGGTCAGGGCGTGACGGCGATCATAGAGCGTTAATTTTCGACTACATCGAACTGCTGTTACGAGAAGGCCCGCTAATTCATTAACGGGCCTTTTTTATTTTCCGTAACTCGCACAATCACCTTGCTCGTAGCCCATGACCTTGTCATCTGCGCAGGCACTGCAGGCATTGCCGTAAGTTTGGTGGCGCTGCGATGGGCAGGGCGTGGTAATACAGCGAATGCCCGTGTCGACGTGGCCGCACACAGGTCGGTATTCGCGGGTGCACATTTGCGGACGAGGCGTTTCGCAACTCTTAAAACCCTCAACCACAGGCGCTTCAGGTTTGGCTTGGGAGCTAGTGCAAGCGCTGAGGACAGCCATTGCTAATATGAATAAAAGGTTCAGTTTGGCGGCGCGTAAAAATGGCTGTGACGGCATTGCTTGACCTGTTGGTTTGCATGGTTAAAAAGTATTAGCTGCATCAAGGGAACCTTGCCCATCAAAAGCTATCATAGTAAGCAGCTATCGTATCTATGGTAATTTAAAATTTTAGATATGCATACGCATTTGCTAGTCTGACACCAAGACTCACAAATTAACAGGAGCACATATCATGAAAAATATTGATATTGGAATTAGCGAAGCGAATCGTGAAGAAATTGCCGGGAGCCTTAAAGCGCTATTGGCTGATTCCTACACCTTATACCTGCAAACCCACAATTTTCATTGGAATGTGACGGGGCCCCGCTTCCGTGATCTCCACCTCATGTTTGAAGAACATTACACCGAATTGGCCGTGGCAGTGGATGATATTGCTGAACGTATTCGCACCTTAGATGTGGCAGCGCCGGGCACTTATAAGGAGTTTGCGCGTTTAAGTTCAATAGAAGAGGTTGATGGCGTGCCGTCTGCAGAGGATATGGTAGATACGCTTACCCGTGGCCATGAACAGGTGGTAAAAACCTGTAGAGCGGCACTAAAAGTGGCTCAGCAGGGCGATGACGAGTCGACGGCCGCATTGGTATCTGATCGTATGCGCATACACGAGAAAACAGCTTGGATGCTGCGCGCCATCAATAAGTGATGTCAATATTGCGCGCTACACCGTTTGGCGCGCACGGTCGGATTCGATTTGGTCTAGAGCGCTGCTTTGCTAGGATGGCTGTTTTGAATAGGCAGCGCTACTGTTATTGCTGCGCTTTACGCTGTACATCTTGTGATCGGCAACCTTGAGTAAACTCTCGCAATCTTTGCCATGCTTTGGGTAGATTGCGTAACCGATACTGGCCGATATTTGGTAGGTGATGTTTTCTAGTGTGAGTGGTTTAGCTAAGGCTTCTGAGTAAGATAAAATCTTTGTTTTAATCACCTCGCTATCGCCGAGTCCTGGCAATAACATGCTGAATTCGTCACCACCGAGGCGGGCAATAATATCGCTAGCTCTGCTCTGTGCACGCAAACGTTTGGCAAACTCCATTAAGATCATGTCGCCGTAGTGATGGCCCAGGGTGTCATTAATATTTTTAAATTCGTTTAAGTCAAAATACAGCACGCAGAACGATGTGTTGTTTATGCCTGCGTCGAAAATAGCTCGTTCTATTTCATTGATGAAATGACGCCGATTAGCGAGTCCTGTAAGGCTGTCATGGTGCGCTAAGTGTATGAATTTACTGTGTTCATTTTCAAATAGTGTACGCAATCGGCGAGTCGAAATGTCGTAGTACATAGTAATAAAAATAATAAACGCGGTGGCCGTAAAAATGCCGACAAATTCCGCTAAAACTTCAGTTTCCGGGGCAATTGCGTTTGCAAAAACTATCCCAGCCTTAGCTGCAATATAAAAAGCAGTGCTAAAAACAAAAATGATAAAGCTCCAGATTATACCTGCACGTGCGCCAATACTGAGAGTGGCGAGTGCGGGCATAATGATGGCGCAGGGAACCATTGGTGAATAGATGCCGCCGGTATTTAGCACTATATACAATAAGCCAAAGCTTAGGGTGGTAATAAAAAGGTTTAAGGCCAAAATTTGGCGACCAGTAAAGCGAAGCGTGAACAGCGCGCTGACGATACCAAATATGGCTGTTAGTGAAAACACGGTGAGTAACTGTCGGCTTTCAATTTCTATGTCAAAGCCTAACTGGCTTATTAGAACGACGGCGGTAATATATAGAAGCGTTCCCCACAGCACACATACAACAAAGCGGTTGCGGTGCCGTTGGTAATTGCTTGTGTCAGTAGCCTGCGGCAGCCAGGGTTCAATAAGGTAGCTACGGAAAAGGTTAGGGATTTTTTGCATCTCGAGTTTTCTCAAGGTAGATACGCATAGTGGACATTCCATTGATCACTACACCAAAAAATCTTAGGTGTTACGTAGCGAGCGGCCATCATAATCAAAAATGAGCTTTGTCGCTACCTTGGGCCTGTAGCCAGGTTTGCTGCGCCGCTATTAGGCTTTAGAGCGCAATGTATTTCTAATGCCGGTATTTTGACCGCGCTTGACCTGATACATTTTTTGGTCCGCGACCTGAAGTAGCGTTTCATAGTCAGTGCCATGTTCAGGATAACATGCATAGCCAATACTCGCCGATATCTGATAGGGGATGTTGTCTAAGAGCAGCGGAGTGTCAAGCATTTGCGAGTAGTGATGTATTTTTTGCTTAATTGCTTTCGCGTCATTGAGACCGGGTAGAATAATGCAGAATTCATCGCCGCCGAGACGGGCAATAAGATCGCTGCTGCGATTGAGATTGCGCAGTCGCAAAGCGAATTCCAGCAGCACTTGGTCGCCGCTGTGATGGCCGAGATTGTCGTTAATTTTTTTGAAGTTGTTCAAATCAAAATACAAGACACAGAATGTGCCTTTATTGATGCTAGCGTCGGCGATTGCGGTCTCGATTTCATTTATAAAATAGCGGCGATTAGCCAGACCGGTAAGGCTGTCGCGGTGTGCGAGTTTAATAAATTTATGGTGTTCGGCGTTAAATAGTTCGTTAAGTTTTCTAGATGAAACTTCAAAATAGATGATAATAAATAGGGTTAATGAAGCCGCGGTTAATAAACTTGAAAATTCGGCTACTGCCATATTTTCTGGGGAAATAATATTGGTAAAAGCATAGCCGTAATTTGCGATAACGAATAAGACTGTGCCTGCAATTATTACAATAAGGCCCCAAATAGCACCGGCTAAAGCACCAATGCTAAGGCTTGCGAGGGCGGGTATGGCAATAACGCAGGGGTTGACTGGCGAGTGGATTCCGCCGGTTTGCAAGCTAACTAAAACTAATCCTGCGCTGAGGGTAGCAATGAAGATATTTAGCGCCGCAATTCGTTGGCCGCCAAAGCGAATGGTGAATAATGCGAGTAATATGCCGCTAATGAGAATACTGGAGAAGCGGATAATCAGTACTTTTCCCTGTGGCTCTAGTGGCAAGAATAAGTGGCTAATGACAATGAGTACGCAGGTGTATGTAAAGGTACTCAGTAATACGCTAATAACAAATCGATTCGAGGATTTCTGGTAATTCGACTGATTAGGTGTATTTGGTAGCAACGATTGAATAATAGGTTTTGTTAGCCGTGCTATTACGTCCATGTATTACAATCCGTTGTGATCGACGATGATCGTATCGTCGCGCTGATATTATGATGTATCTGTGTGGCGTACACTTGGGCCTGATGAACTCAATAATATCGCTTTGTGTTGGCAGATCATAGTCTGTGGGCCTACGTCATTGGGGTGGTGTTTTTTGAAAAAAGACCCTAAATCCTTTGGCGGCGTATATCGAATCGCGCTTTAGCCATCTAGACCGCCAATTAAGGCATTTTGCGAATTGAATAAGCTTTATTTACTCGTACGCCGTGCTGATCTAGCAGCTAGGTACTGCGTATACGGATGATTTAGTCATTTCAGCGTAAGATGACTGGCGAGGCGTTGGCAGTCCCTCGATCAGAATAGCCGACTAGTATTAAAGCTGAACTGGGTCATCTCTTAGTGGAGAGCCCAAACGCAAAATTATGGGACAGCAATACAATGAAAACACGAATAGCACTACTCGCCTTGCTTATAATCGCCGTTGCCGGCTTTTTCATCACTGATCTCGACCACTATTTTTCCTTGGCGGGCGCGCGTGCACTTCAGGGGGAGGTGTTGGTCTGGCGCACTGAGCAGCCAATACTGCTGGCGGCGATCATGTTCGTTGTCTATGTCGCGATCGCCGCATTGTCGCTGCCCGGCGCGGCAGTGATGACGCTGCTGGTGGGGGCCAGCTTTGGCTTGGGGTGGGGGCTGCTGATTGTCTCGTTTGCCTCTAGTATTGGCGCGACCTTGGCCTTTTTAATGACGCGCTATATTTTGCGCGACAGTGTTCAAGCCCGCTTTGGCGAGCGCTTGCAGACTATTAACGCCGGGGTCGAGCGCGACGGTATGTTCTATTTGTTTAGTTTACGCTTGGTGCCGGTGTTCCCGTTCTTTCTCATTAATATGCTAATGGGCTTAACGCCCTTAAAAACCCGTCAATTTTATTGGGTAAGCCAGCTGGGCATGTTGCCCGGTACGGTGATATTCGTGAACGCGGGCAGTCAGCTCAGCGAGTTGAATAGTTTGTCGGGCATATTGTCGCCCGCGCTACTCGCCTCTTTTGTACTGCTTGGGATATTTCCCTTTATTGCCAAGTGGCTATTAGCGGGCATAAAGGCACGCAGGGTTTACGCAGGTTGGCAGCGACCTGCCAAATTTGACCGTAATTTGATTGTTATCGGTGGTGGCGCGGCGGGATTGGTGAGCGCCTATATTGGCGCGGCAGTGAAAGCCAAGGTCACCCTGATTGAAGCACATAAAATGGGAGGCGATTGCCTCAATTATGGCTGCGTGCCCAGCAAAGCGCTAATTAAGACAGCCAAGGTGCTTAGTCAACAGCGTCATGGCGAAGCCTACGGCCTGGACGGCAGTGCGGCGACCTTTGACTTTAGGAAGGTCATGGCGCGTATAAAAGCGGTCATTGCCCAGATCGAGCCCCACGACAGTATTGCTCGCTACACCGATTTAGGTGTCGAGGTTATTGAGGGCTATGCCAAACTGCTAGACCCGTGGACGGTAGAAATCACCTTGAACAGTGGCGGCACCCAGCGCCTTACCGCGCGGGCAATCATCATTGCCGCTGGCGCTCAGCCTGCCGTGCCGCCATTACCGGGTTTGGACGATGTTGATTATTTAACCAGCGATACCCTTTGGGATGCGTTGGCTGACCAGCCAGAAGCCCCAAGACGCCTTGTGGTGTTGGGCGGTGGGCCAATTGGCTGTGAATTGGCCCAGGCCTTCGCGCGGCTGGGTTCTGCGGTGACCCAGGTCGAAATGTTGCCTAGAGTGATGATGCGCGAGGATGAAGACGTTGCATCGGCAGTGACCGAGTCACTTAGCGCCGATGGCGTTATAGTGCTGACGAATACAAAGGCGCTGCGCTGCGAGCAATCCGGCGGGCTTAAGCAACTGATTGTTCTCAACGCCCACGGTGAAGAAGAGGCAATCGGTTTTGATACCTTGATATGCGCGGTCGGCCGCAGTGCGCGACTAACTGGCTATGGTCTCGAGACCCTCGGTATTGATACCGCGCGCACGGTTAAAACCAATGACTATTTAGAAACGATTTACCCCAATATTCTCGCTGCAGGAGATGTTGCTGGGCCCTACCAGTTTACCCATGTCGCCGCGCATCAAGCCTGGTACGCGGCGGTGAATGGCTTATTTGGCGGTTTTAAAAAGTTTAAGGCAGATTACTCGGTGATCCCATGGGTGACTTATGTCGACCCCGAAGTCGCGCGGGTGGGTTTGAGCGAGGCCGAGGCGACCGAGCAGGGTATTGCTTATGAAGTGAGTCGTTACGGAATAGACGATTTGGACCGCGCAATTTGTGACAGTCACGCCGAGGGTTTCATCAAAGTGCTGACGGTGCCGGGCAAAGATACGATCTTGGGTGTATGTATTATGGGTGCCCAGGCAGGTGAATTACTTGCTGAGTATGTGTTGGCAATGAAGCACGGCTTAGGTCTGAAAAAAATCTTGGGCACCATTCACAGCTACCCCAGCATGGCCGAAGCCAATAAATATGTGGCGGGGGAGTGGCAGAAATCCCATGCGCCGGAATGGGCGTATAAATATTTAGTGGCGTTTCATCGTTGGCGCAGGGGTTAATTGGGGATATTAATATGCATAGACTAACGCAGCTCGGCTTAATCTTATTGCTGTTGTGCTCGCCACTTTATGCCGCCGACGTTTCCCACAGTCAATGGCATCAATTGCTGCAAGATCATGTGCAAATGGCGCCAAATGGTCAGCATAGTCAGGTCGATTACGCGGCGATACAGCGCAATGAAGTGATATTAGATGGGTATTTGGCGCGGTTGGCTAAGGTGGAAAAAAAGGTGTTTGATAGTTGGTCTGATGACAGTCAGCTCGCTTTTTTAATCAATGCCTACAATGCTTGGACGGTGAAATTAATTTTGTCGCGCTACCCCAAGCTCGATTCCATAAAAGATATTGGGTTTTTCTGGTCGTCGCCGTGGCAAAAACGCTTTATTCCTTTGCTGGGTGAAACCCGGAGTCTAGACGATATAGAGCACAAATTAATTCGTGGGACAGGCCGTTACGGGGAACCCCGTATTCATTTTGCGGTGAATTGCGCCAGTATAGGTTGCCCGGCTTTATTAAACAGGGCGTATAAAGCCGAGACCTTAGAAACTCAGTTAGACGCTGTCACCCGCAATTTTTTGAGCGACAGGCAGCGCAATGGTGTGACGAAGGGTGTGTTGCGCGTATCACCGATTTTTAAGTGGTATGTACAAGATTTCAGCAAAGGCTGGCAAGGCGCAAACTCTCTGCGTGAATACCTTGCCATGTATGCCAAGGCGCTAGGTTTAAGTGACGCCGAAAAGGCGCAACTTATTTCCGGAAAGCTTGCCATAGAGTACAGTGATTACAATTGGGCCCTGAATGACCTTGGTAATAAATAAGGTAACTAGCCATGAGTTTGTGCGACTCGGATGCCGTGCTATCGGTCATTATTCCGGTACTCAATGAGGCGGCGGGTTTACCCGCCTTATTGACCGAGTTGATCGAGCAATGTGGTCAATGCCAAAACGCGGTCGAGGTGATTTTTGTTGATGGTGGCAGCAGCGATGCCTCTGCGGCTTTGATTGCGGCAAGTGGATTTCGGCTGGTGGCGGGGCCGCGAGGGCGAGCGCGGCAAATGAATGTCGGCGCGTCGCTGGCATCTGGGGGCTATCTTTTGTTTCTACATGCCGACACTCTGCTACCAAAACACGCTTTTGACCGTGTTATTTCTGTGTTGGAGTCTGGGCTGTGGGGGCGCTTTGACGTGCGTATTCGCGGTAAGGCGCAGATGTTTAAAGTGATTTCCTGGTTTATGAACTGGCGGTCTCGGCTCAGTGGTATCGCTACCGGTGATCAAGCCATTTTTGTAAGAGAAGCCGCATTCATTGAAGTGGGTGGTTTTCCTGATCAGCCGCTAATGGAAGATATTGCGCTGTCGAGCTTGCTGCGCGAGCGCGAGGCGCCGGTGTGTTTGCGCAACAAAGTAGAAACCTCGGGACGGCGCTGGCAGGAGCGCGGTGTGTGGCGCACTATTTTATTGATGTGGCGGCTGCGTTACCTCTATTGGCGGGGCGTACCTGCTGAGCAGTTGGCTAGTCGATATGAATAGTTTTTTGTCACTATGACCGCTACAAAACCTCGAATAATACTCCAATTATTTGCCAAGGCACCGCGGGCAGGATTTGCCAAAACCCGTTTGATCCCTACTTTGGGTGCGGCGGGTGCAGCGGCACTCGCCAAGCGCATGCTGGAAAATACCTTGGCGGAATGTCAGCGAGCATTGGTTCAGGTGAACGATGATTATCGGCTTGCCGCCGAATTGTGGGCGACGCCAGGCGTCGGTGCGCCAGCGTGGGCTGCTATTGAACTGCCGAGTTCGATTGAAGCGTTAAATCAGCCTGTTGGTGACTTGGGTAAACGCATGGCCACTGCTGCGGAGCAAGGTTTACAACGCGCTGAGGGTATTGTTTTACTTGGTAGTGATTGCCCTGCGATTACTGCAGCCAGCTTGCATTGGGCGGCCAAGGCTTTGCTTAGCCACGACAGCTGCATGATTCCGACCTTTGATGGTGGTTATGCTTTACTCGGCCTACGCCACTTTTCGCCGCACTTGTTTGCGGATATTGCGTGGAGTACAGATACGGTGGCAAGCGTGACTCGGCAGCGTATAGCAGAATGTGGCATGAGTTTAGCGGAGCAGGACAAAGTCCATGATATTGATGAGGCCGCTGATTTGTTGTATTTACCTGAGGGCTGGTTATGAATGCCCGCGCCATTGGATGTGAGCCCAGATGATTGGTGAAGGCCACTGATGTCCCGTTTTCTCAGTAATATTCAAGCTGGGCGGCTAGAGTGGATAGGTCTGCGGCCTGAGCGTCAAGCGCCAATGCGGGTTGTTGAGCAAGCCCTGGCGATTGCTGATCGCGGGCTACAGGGAGATCGGCGTGCGGTGGGGAGTAAGGGGGCGGCGCGACAGATCACCATTATTAGCGACGAGTTTATTCAGTCGATTGCCGAAAACCTAGGGCGCGAGTTTATTTCGCCAGATTTGCTGCGCCGCAATCTTGTGGTGTCTGGGCTTAAGCTCAATGCCTTGCATTATCAGTATATTCAAATTGGTGATGCGGTGTTTCAGCTCACGGCCAAGTGTCATCCCTGTTCGCGTATGGACTCGACATTAGGTGAAGGCGGCTTAGCGGCGATGTTGGGCTATGGTGGTATGTGCGCCAACATTATTGAATCTGGAAAAATTCAATGCGGCGACACAGTGCTGTATTTGCCCCCCGGAACATATCAAGATCGCCAAATGATCCTGTGTTGAGGGCATTTTGATTGTTATTTAGATTACTGCTGCTTGGCCAGTTGCCGCGCGAAAAATGCCCATATCTCTTCCGGGCCGTTTATTTCTAAGCTGGTAAGCCCAAGTAAACGCAGGGGTCGGTATATCGGCTGCGGAATCACGTGACCGCCATCGGTAATGGTGTACAGAATAATTTCCGGCCGACCTCGGTCGCGCCATGCGTAATATTTACTGCTAGTGGGGTCGTTTGCTTGGGTGTTTTTGAAGTGCTTGATTTCACTTGGGCTGCCTCTGTAACCCGCTAAATTAGCAAAGTATTCAGCGCTCGTGACCGCCGATTTAACATCACCGCGTGCGCCGAAACCAAATAGTTTAACGTGGCCACCGTAGTAAGGATTTACTGGATCTTCGCTGCCATTCATTATTAATACCGGCACAGCTAGCCCAGATTCAATACAGTCGAGGTTGTCGGTGCTGGGCAGGTTGGCGGCAATCGCGGCAATTGCGGCAACGCTGTTTGGGCGCTCCAGCGCAAAGCGAAACGCCAGTTGGCCGCCATTGGAATATCCGGCAACAAAGGTTTTATTGAGATCGCTACCGAGGCGGTTATGCAATTGTTGACGTATAGCGTCAATAAAACTTAGGTCATCGATATTTTTTGTGCGGGCAGTATAGTTTGCGACTTTTCGACAGTCGTTCCAGTGGTTTTCGTAGCCGCTGGGGTAAACAAGAACAAAGCCGTGTTGCTCGGCCAATTGTTCAAATTGGTAGCCGCTGAACTCCCTGATATCGGCAACCGACTGCATTGAGCCATGAAGCATAAAAACAACAGGGGAGTGCTCAGCAAGTTTTTGGGGGATATATAAGCTGTAATTGCGCTGCCGCTCGCCTACTTGAATGGTGATTTCTTCTAGTGCGTGGTTTGTTGGTGGCGCCACCGATGGCGCGTAACCGTAATAAATCAGGCTAATTATTCCCGCTGCGGTCGCGAATAATACACTGAGCCGGATTATCTTTTGCTTTAGCATTGGTGCCTTCAAGTGTCATTTTCGTGGTTCGGGGCCGATTATAGCGCGAATTGCCTTGGCCTACGCGAGCTAGAAATAATACTCCAGCCCTAATTCCACGTAGCTGTCTCTGCGAATCGAGTAAAGCGGGTCAGCAGTTTGTTTACTGCGAAAATGATATAACTCAGTAATCAGGCGCATTGTGTCGCCAAGACGGGTACTCGCTTCAATAACCGCTGAGCGACTATCGCTATCGTCGAGGTCTTGGCTTATGCCAAATAAAATTTCCGTCGAGGCGATATCGTTTAGGCTTAGCCGTCCACCACTAAAAATATCATTTTGGAACGCCCCTGCCTGCGCCTTACTGCGGCTGTCGTAAGAGTATTCTAGCAGCACCCCTAAATCCCAGAACCGGGTATTGATGCCCGTGAAGGTGTATTCAAAGCCAGCGGTACTGGCATTCATATCTTCCGCTAGTGAATGCCCTAATCCGCGGCGGTGAATGGCTTCGAGTTTCCACAGCCAGTCGCCACTAATATATTGAGCGTCGATGCCACTCTGTTCAATTAGCGGGTAATAGGGCGCAAGCGCAAAATCACTGCCATTGATAATAACTTCATAGAGTGGTTCGCGAGATGTGCCTTGAAACCACGACAGGCCTAGATTCCAGTCGCCTAAATAATGACTCCAACGCAGGGCGTAGTCGATATGCTCGTCTTCCTTATCACTTTGATATCGCTCTTGGTTGTTGAGCGTGGCGGGGATGGAGCGCAGTCGTCCGTCTTGCCCTGCAAATTCCCTTGGCCGAAAATGTGGCAGGATAAACGCGTCTATCACCCCCCAGCTTTGAATGCTGGCAAAGTGAATCATTGGCTGGCCGAGTTTGTCTTCGCCGTCGGCAGATTCAACAAAATCAGTTTGATTGATAATGTCGACCAAATGCTGAGATTCAGTCACGCCCCAGAATACCCTGTTAATGCCTATGCTTAGTTCCCAGCTAGGGCCAACATGCTGCCAATAGAACTCCCGCAGATCGCCATGGCTGCGCTCACTGTCTAGCGAGTCGTAGCGGTAAAACGCCTTAATATTAAAGCTGTCATCGCCGTCGTTCCATTGTGTAAACCACTCTGGCGCAATGACCGCCGACACCGTCTCTGATCCCTGCTCTGCTTCGGCGGCGGATGTTGGGTAGACACGTCCCTGTAGGCCGATATAGCCGAGCAATTCGCTATGAACGAACAAGGGGTTTAGCGCGATTGCAGCGACGCTTAGCCGCAGTAAAGGCAAAGACAATTTTTTCATAGCGATGCCTTTAACGTGCGCGCTTCAAGCTGTTTTCGGTGAAGTCACTTTCATCTAAGCCAGTGCCAAATTGGTAGTTGCGTAAATACACTTCAGTGCGGCGCTGATTTTTGTGATTGAGCATAGACTGCTTGGTTGGGCGCCAGAATTTGTCCAGGTGTAGTTGGTAGTCTGACAGCGTCAGGGTTTTTAATAGGGTGTTTTTGTGGTCGTAAAAATCGATCTTCAGTGCGCGATAGTGAGTCTTGTCTATCCACGAAATTTGCTTGCTATAGCCTGAATATTCATCTCTTGGTATGGATTCAACAACAAAGCAATCTTGGCCATCGAGAGTCTCGTCGCGCAACCAGCGGTAGTCGTATTGTTCAACTTCAAAGGAATTTAAGTCTTCGTAAGCGAATTCGCTGCCCATAAAGGGGCCAGATTTGTTTTTGGACGCGATGCGCTTAACTCGTTTAAGTGCCGGTAAATACAGCCATTGATCGTCCATGGCATTGGTATGGGTGAAGCTGAGAAATGCGGTACCTTTAACGTCGTTGGGGCTGTCGAAGATAGTCATGGACTTGTCGCCGTCGTCGGCCACTTCAAGCGACAACACCCGCATTTCTCGCCGGCTTTCGCGCTTGCCGTTGTGCAGCACCATCTCCATTTCGGCGCTATTATCTACCCAGCCGCGGTCACGGGCTTTCATTTCCTTGGCAATGCTTAGGCCTATTGCTTCAGGGCTGTTCGCGGTGTTGTTTTGTTCTTGGCCATTGGCTAATAGCGCGGTACATAAGCATAGCGCGCTGACAAAAGGCGCGATGAATTGAGTTCTTATAGACACGTTGGGAGCTCCAGGCAGACGACGGCTTATTATTGCCGATTATACATTTGAATGTGGCTGTGAACTTAAAGCATAATCGGGTCATAAATCAAATTTGCTTAGATTTTATGCGCGCGCTCAATAGTGCCCGTATACAGCGAAATCATAATAACAAACTGGGGAGTTACCATTGGCTATGGCCATTCAAAGCAATAAATTTGTCGATCGAGTCGATCGGTCATTTGGCTATTTAGCGGATTGGGCGGTGCACCACCGCAAATTGGTCCTATTGTTGTCCGTAGTCATGTTGGCCTTGGGCCTATATTTTGCGGGTATGGTGAAGAGCGATAATAGCCTCGACGCCTACTTTGATAAAAGCGACCCAGCGTATATTGCCTATAGCGAATATCTCGATGAGTTTCTGTCTGATGAAGTGACCTATATTGTGTATCGGGTGCCCGACCGAGAACACGGCCCCTTTAATATTGATGCGATGCGCCAAGTGGCTCAGCTTAGCCAGGCGTTTGCCGACGAAGTGCCCTATGTGCGAGACGTGATCAGCTTGCCAACGGTTGAGTTTATTCGCGCTGATGGTGACTCGATTACCGTTGATGAGCTCATGCTCGACTTCCCTGAGACCCAAGCGGAACTATTGGATTTGCGCACAGAGGTTTTAGGGCGGCCGCTGTATGTGAACTACATTATTAATGCCAAGGCTGATTACGCCGCGATTATTCTGGAAATGGAACGCAGCAGCGTAGACCCCCTAGAGAAAATCATTTACGACGAGGCCAAAGGAAATCAACTCGACAATCTCTATCCTCAGGTAAGTGATATAAAGATTCGAGAGATTCTTGCGCGTCCTGAGTATGCGGGTATTGATTTTTACTTGACTGGCGATGTGCCAATGAACTCCGCCTATAATCATGTTTTTATGGAGGATGCTGCCATCGGTACGGCGGTGACCTTAGTGGTACTGGCTATTCTGTCGGCCATTCTATTTAGGGCAAGTGTCATCGCTTTGCTTGGCCCGCTAGCCGTCGTAGTGCTTAGCATTGTTATGGTCATGGGCATGATGGGGGCCTTTGGCTGGGTACTTGGCCTGTTCTTCGGTATTGTACCGACCTTGATCTGCGCGGTTGGCGTAGCTCAGTCGGTGCATATTCTCCTCGAATTTCAACGGGCCCACGCAGAAACCGGCGACCGCCAAGCTTCGGTAAAAGCGGCTATCGCCAAGGTTGGTGGTGCGTGTTTATTGGCATCGATTACGACCGCCGTTGGCTTTCTCGTTATGACAGTGTCACAGCTCAAGGTCTTGAGTGAGATGGCCTTATACGCGGCCTCAGGGGTGATTTTTACCTTTGTATTATCGATGACTTTACTCGTTGTGGTTCTGTCGTTTGGCAAGAGCACTAAGACTACAACAAAGCCCAGCCAAGTAAAAACCACGGTATTGCCGATAATTTTACGCGCAGTCGAAGCGTGTATTGCGATAAACCTCAAGCGTCCAATGCTGTTGTTAGTGATGGGGGGCACAGTACTGCTGGTGTCCTTGATTGGTGTGACCCAGATCAAGGTGGATTTTAATTTTCTAGAAGACTTTAAGCCCCATGTTGAGTGGCGCCAGCATACCGAACTCGCCGAAAGTGTCATGGGCGGCATTCTTAATGTCACCTATATTATCGACACTGATGACAACGAGGGGGTTAAGCGTCCGGACGTACTAAAGGCGATTGAGGGCATCCAGCAATTTGCAGAATCCCAGTCCTTGGTCAAAAAGGCTTATTCGGTTGTGGATATACAAAAAGACCTCAACCGCAGTTTTCATGGCGATGACCCAGCGTGGTATCGGCTGCCAGAGGAACGGAATTTAATTGCTCAGTACTTCTTGGTTTATGAAATGTCTGGCGGTGAAGAGCTGCAGGAATTTGTGTCTCAGGATTACAGTCGCACGGTGATGGAATTACGTGTGGAGATGACGGGATCAGCGGCGATTACCGAGCTACTAAAAACGATTGATGACTATATAGCGGCTAACCCCATTCCCAATGCCGAGATCCGTAAAACGGGAATTGGCTTAATGTGGGTGAAAATGGGCGAATATATTGCTGATACCCAGCTTTACGGGTATAGCCTGATTTTCATTATCGTCGCGGGGTTTCTCTGCCTCGCCTTTGGTTCGGTAAAGGTCGGCATGCTGGCGATGATTCCAAACTTGGCGCCAGTGATTGTGGTGTTAGGACTTATGGGTTGGCTGGGTATCCATCTCGACTATATGAAGTTGCTACTGGCGACCATCGCCATAGGCATTGCGGTAGACGATACCCTGCATTTAGTCATTCGTTTTCGACGCTGCTTTTTACAAACCGGCAACTACCGCCGCGCGCTAGAAGATGCCATGCGGGATGTGGGGCCTGCGCTGTTAATTACCACGGTAATATTGTTGGGTGCATTCTCCTGTTATTTATTGTCGAACTTGGCGATTGTTTCCAGCTTTGGCATTTTGCTGAGTGTCGCAATTACGGTGGCCTTATTAGCGGACATGTTGTTTATGCCGGCGCTGCTATTGATTACCAAACCCTTTGGCCCAGAATTTGAGCCAGAAGCGGTTTCATCGCCGCTGAAGACGACTTAACTTTCAGGCTCACCATGGCGGCCTCGGCCTTGTTCAAAGCGCTGGGCGCCCGCCAAGGTTTCGCCTGAGGATAAGGTTTTTAAGCCTAAGGTGAATTCATTGTGCATGGCGTGCTCTTCATTCATGCCCCACTGCTGGTAGGCGCTGCGGCGATCATTGCGCAGGCATTCCTGAGGAAATCCGGCAATTTGCAGCGCGAGCTGCTCGGCACTATCGCGAAGATTGTGAACACTCACTACGCGATTAACGAGGCCAATGGCTTGGGCTTCGCTGGCATCAACGGCGCGACCGGTTAATATCATGTCCATGGCACGGCTCATGCCAATTAAGCGGGGTAAGCGCACGGTTCCGCCATCAATAAGTGGCACGCCAAAGCGGCGGCAAAACACCCCCAAAATAGCGCGTTCAGTGGCAATGCGCATATCACACCATAAAGCCAGCTCTAGGCCGCCAGCCACGCAATAGCCGTCAATGGCAGCAATCACCGGTTTGCTTAATTGCATGCGGCTGGGCCCCATCGGGCCAATACCGTCTGCATTAAGGGGGTTGCGCAGCGCGGGGTCGTCGCTGGCGACGGCCTTTAGATCAGCCCCCGCGCAAAAATTGTCTTCAGCCCCACACAAAATGGCTACCGATAGCTCGGGGTCAGAATCGAACTCTAGAAATACGTCGGCCAGGGCGTGGGCTGTTGCGCCGTTGACGGCGTTGCGAGCGAGAGGGCGGTTAATGGTGACCCAGAGAAGGGGAGGACGGCGGTCGATTTGAATCAGGTCAGCGGGCTTCATTCTTACCTCTAATTTTCAGTATTCATCAACAGCGTCATCATGCCATTTTTTACCAAGGCGTGGCATTGCGTTTTGCCTAAATTGGTTTGGCGGTGCAAAATAGCGGGCTTGGCGCTTATTAGGCAAACGCGGGCGCCGGATAATAATCGGATTGATCCGAAATAAAGCCCGCTGCGGGCGCACTCACTACTAAATGTACAGACAGGACAGAATTATGGGACCACTTAGCGGAATACGGATTATTGAACTAGAAGGGCTAGGGCCCGCGCCCTTTGCGGGCATGATGTTCGCAGACATGGGCGCCGAGGTAATTTCCATTACCCGTAAGTCGGCAGCTGCCGACGCGCCAGTAGCGAATATTATTAGTGAACGGGGCAAGAAATCCATCGCGCTGAACTTGAAAGACCCCCGTGGAGTCGAAGCGGTATTGAAACTGTGTGAGTCAGCTGATGCGTTAATTGAAGGTTTTCGCCCAGGTGTGGCCGAGCGCTTGGGAATTGGTCCCGAGCAATGCTTAGCCCGTAACCCTAAACTGGTATTTGGCCGCATGACGGGTTGGGGACAGACTGGTCCAATGGCGCAAGCCGCTGGTCACGACATCAATTACATCTCCCTGTCGGGCGCACTGCATGCCATGGGTCGCGCTGGGGACAAACCGGTACCTCCGGCTAATTTGGTGGGCGACTTTGGCGGTGGCGGTATGTTTTTAGCGTTCGGCGTGGTTTCCGCAATTTTAGAAGCGAGCCGCAGTGGTAAAGGTCAGGTGGTCGATACCTCAATGGTAGAGGGCTCTGCGGCGCTGATGCATATGATGTACTGCTTCTATAACCAAAATCTTTGGAAAGACGAGCGCGGTGTAAATATGCTGGATACCGGCGCGCATTTTTATGAAACCTACGAAACCAGTGATGCTAAGCACGTGTCTATCGGTCCTATCGAGCCCCAGTTTTACCACATTCTTAAAGAAAAACTCGGTCTAGACGAAGACAGCTTTGGCGCGCAAATGGATACTTCACGCTGGCCCGAGCTGAAGCAGAAACTCACTGAAATATTTTTGACCAAAACTCGCGATCAGTGGTGTGAAATATTTGAAGGCTCAGATGCCTGCTTTGCGCCAATCCTGTCGATGAGCGAAGCGCCAAAACACCCGCACAATGTCGCCAGAAAATCCTTTATTGAAGTGGAGGGCCAAATACAGCCGGGGCCGGCGCCTAAATTTAGTCGCACTGCGCCTGAGGTGCTTAAGGGTGCACCACGGCCCGGTAGTGACACTGAGTCGGTGTTAGCTGAGCTAGCGGGCTACGATGCCGCAAACTTGGCCAGTCTTCGCGCTGAAGGTGTTTTAAGTTAAACCTCAGGTTTGGTTATATCTATTTTAAAGGGCCTTAGAGGCCCTTTTTTATTGACTCAAATGTAGATACGCAAAATCCGTATTGAGAAGGGCATCGTAATAAGCGCAAAACAAAGCCTTATCTATGTGCCAGTACGGAGTGAATTATGATTAGTCCTATTATGCTTGCCGAGCGTGGTCTTGTGCCTGATCCTTTGCTGCGTCGAGGTATACGGCGAGAGTTAGCAGATCGTCTAGTGCAAGAATGCAGTGGCGACTTACATCGCAATGAGGCGCGCCGTCGTCAATTTCGTCACGAACTTAGTGTCTCCGCCATTGCCATTAAAACCGGTGAGGCAAATGAACAGCACTACGAAGTACCCACGGCCTTATTCCAACTTATGCTCGGGCCGTGTTTGAAATACAGCAGTTGTTGGTGGGGCGAAAACTGCCAAAGCCTCGCGGATGCCGAGCAAGCCATGCTGGCGATTTATGCCGAAAGGGCACAACTCGAAAATGGCCAAAAGATATTGGACTTGGGTTGCGGCTGGGGGAGCTTTACCCTCTGGGCTGCGGCTCGCTACCCCCAGTCGCAAATTACGGCAGTGTCTAACTCTAGTGCTCAGCGGGCATTTATCGAGGCACAAGCTGCGTTGCGTGGATTGAATAATGTAAAGGTTATAACCTGCAATGTAGTTGAATTAACATTAACCGAGCGCTTCGACAGAGTCGTGACCATAGAAATGCTCGAGCATGTGCGCAATTACCGAGAATTACTCGCTAATGTCTCTGGCTGGCTAGAACCGAACGGGCTAATGTTCGTGCACATCTTCTGTCACGCCTACTTACATTACCCTTTTGATGGTGGCTGGATGACCGACAACTTCTTCAGTGGTGGTCAAATGCCTGCCTTTGACACCTTAATGCACTTCTCTGAACATATGCGCATGGTTGACAGTTGGCGGGTCAATGGCGAGCACTACTCCAAAACCCTTGAAGCGTGGTTAGTTAAGCTAGATGCCAACAAAGCTCAAGCCTTAAGTATTCTAAAAGATGCACCCAATCCCAAAATTCAGTTCCAGCGCTGGCGGATGTTTATGCTCGCTTGCTCTGAGTTGTTTGCTTACCGAGGTGGTCAGGAGTGGTTTGTGGGTCACTACCTTTTAACGCCGGGGCAGTTAGCTGATTAATGAAGATGATTAAAAAGTGCTTTGAACGCTGTATTTTAAGGGTTGATTTGTGTTAGTGAATTACCCGAATGCTGTTATATATCAATATCTTGGCGATTTTTTGAGCAGAAATCACTAATTACGAATTTATTTCACGAAGTCGTTGACAGCGGGAGGCGACATCCATATAGTACGCAGCCTGAAGCGCCCGTAGCTCAGCTGGATAGAGTACCTGGCTACGAACCAGGCGGTCGCACGTTCGAATCGTGCCGGGCGCACCAAACATAAGTCTTTGACTTATATAAAAAAACCTAGACCTTTGGTCTGGGTTTTTTTATGCCTGAAATTTGGCTGTGCCCAAATCGTGCCCAAACTGTGCCCATTCAATTTTCAAAACGCCCAAATTTGACCTCTTAGCTCCGTGATTCGGATGTTCGTAGGCGCTGGTGCTAAGGGCTCTACCGGCTCTACCCCATTAACGGGGTGTGGCACTCGCTGATACGGCGGCTCGCCGGGTCCCTTAGTTGATTCCAGGTAGCCATGGCAAATAGTAATCCGGCAGAAATCATCGCAAAGCCAAAACCAAAGCTTACATGCCCCATGACATCACCGATGACGCCCATCATTAGCGGGCCTAGCGCCGCCGCCAAGGCAGTAAAAAACAGGATTACGCCAGCAATAGTGCCATGCTGTGCCACTGGGAAGCAGTTAATGCCTTTGGAATTTAAGGTGGGGTAAATCACCGACATGAATAAACCTGATGCAGGTAATAGCCAGACGCCAACTTCGATGCCGAATATTGTACTGAAGAAATAGCAGGCGAAAATCATCCCCGTAAATAGGGTGAGGGTAGTTTGCCAGCGCATGCGGTCAAGAATCCATGCGCCAAGAAAACGTCCGGCTGCGCGGAAAATAAAAAAGATAGACAGCGCATAGATCGACATCCACTTTGCCGGGCCATCGTAGTCTGCCAGTAATGTTGGCAGCCAAACATAGATACCAGCTTCGACGACGACATATAAAGCAATTGCACTCGAAAACCCTAGTGCGTAGCGGTCTTTCATTATGGGAAGGGCGCTGCGCCAGTTCGACGGCGCTTTATTTGTGACGGGCGGGCGAGGGGGGTAGTTAGTTAAGCTCGCAATAACAATAAGCAGTAGCGCGCTGGCGCCCGCAATGGCATAAAGATAAACCCACGATAGGCCGCCGTGAATTAAATAAGACACAATGGCAGGTCCAATAATAGCCCCTATACCAAAGTAACCCTCTGCTAAATTCATGGTATGCGTATGCTCTCTCGGCGAACTCGAAATGTCGCCAATGAGGGCCAGTGCGGCAGTTTTAAATATTCCAATGCCAACGCCAGTGGCGAGCAGTAAACAGAGGAAATAAGCAAAATCATCACCAAAGGGGAATAAAAAGCAGGCGGTGGCAAAAATCGCCAGACCGAGAATAATGGCTAGCTTCCGGCCGAATCGGTCTGCGAGGAAGCCAAGACTAACACCGGTCAGTGCCATTGCGATCATTACCCCGTAATGAAAAGTTGAGGCTTGAGTTAAGGTAAGGTCGTAGCGTTTGATTATTTCCGGAATGATGACGCCAACGGCATCGGTAGTCATCGCAAAAATAAGAAACATTAAATAGGTCAATAGCTTGAGCGTAGAGTTGCTAGCCTGGTTGTTCATATTTTGTTCTCCTGCCTGCCTGCCTGCCGATTGCCTGCGGCATTGCTATATTTATTGTTACACCGTGAGTATAGGCACTTCGAAAATTATTGCAATCGGTTGCACTACCTATTGCAATCGGTTGCAGGTCGGTCTATGTTGTATGTAATGTTTGCTGTCGCGCGATGTTTTTGGGTGTCGGTAAGCGTCTTAACTCACAAGTAAATAAAGCTAATTAGTGATTAGGAGAACGAAAATGCACTCACACCACTCAAATTCACCCTTGATAGGTCGTGTCCATAAGCTCGCATTGGCCGTCGGTTTGGCGACTTCCACCATGGCTTCACCGGTACTTGCGGAAACGCTTTCTCTGGAAGAGGTCCTGGTTACTGCGTCGCCATCTGGTAAAATGTCGAAAATGGACAGTAGTGTCTCAGTCAGCACCGTGTCGTCTGAGCGTATCGATAATATGGTCGCTCGTACCACGACAGAAATTTTTCGCTCTATTCCTGGTATTCGCTCTGAGTCATCTGCTGGCGAGAGTAATACTAATATTTCTATTCGTGGCATCCCCGTCGGTTCTGGCGGCGGCAAGTTTTTGCAGTTACATGAAGATGGTCTGCCGGTACTGCAATTTGGTGACATTATTGTTGGTAACGCGGACAACTACTTGTCCTATGATTGGACGGTAAAACGTTTGGAGGCCGTAAAGGGTGGCACGGCAGCGACGATGTCCAGTAACTCACCAGCCGGTGTAATTAACTTCGTTAGTAAAGATGGTGCTGAAGAGGGTGGCAGTGTTGGTGTTAGCACTGGCCTTGATTACGACTCTACTCGCTTTGACTATGAATACGGCGCTCCCTTGGGCGACGACTGGAGCTTCCATGCTGGCGGTTATTATCGCGGTGGTGAAGGCGTTCGTGAAACCGGCTTTAACGGCAATAAAGGCGGCCAGTTTAAACTAAGTTTGACGCGCAATTTTGAACGCGGCCATGTGCGGGTATACGGCAAAGTTCTGGATGATAAAACCACTACCTATTTACCTATGCCAATGAAAGCGAGCGGCGGCAGTATTGCTGGGTTTGATGCAGGTCGCTCAGCTAATACCCCGATAGAGTTACTTAGTGTTCGCACTGGCGATGGCGGAACGGGTATTAGAAATTCAGGTGTTGGCGACGGTAGTACCGTTAAATCTACGGTGCTTGGTGGTGAGTTAGTAGTGGATTTGGAAGAAGATCTCACGCTACGTAATAAAATTCGTCTTGCCAAAAATTCTGGAAAATTCTTCGGTGCATTTACCGCGGGGCTAGGGGCGGCTACTGATCCGGCTCAAATTTCTGGCATCTTGGCCGGCGCTGATGGCCTCGCTTATGCCTCTGGGCCGGGCGCAGGCGTGTTGCTCACGAATGCACAATTAAGCAATTTAAATGGCAATGGTCTTATTCAAAATATTCGTACTTTTGACAACGACATTAACAGCTTAGATAACTTCAGTAATGATCTTAGTTTGACCAAAAGCTTTGAAAAAGTAGATGTTACTGTCGGCTATTACATGGCTAGCCAAGAAGTGGATGTTAATTGGTACTGGCAAACCTATATTGCTGACGTGTCGGACGATCCAAGATTGTTGGATGCATACCAGGGAACTACCCAGCTTACTACCGGCGGCTTGGTGGCTTACGGCGCGCCCGATTGGGGTTTTTGTTGCTACCGCGACACCGCCTTGGAGACCAATATCGACGCTTACTATATTGCGGCCAGCTCAGATATTAGCGAAGACTTAAGTGTGTCGGCGAGCGCGCGTTATGACAAGGGCGAAGGCGTTGGTCATTACGCGTTCGGTCAGCAGGCGAGTATCGACTTTGATAGCGACGGTAATTTGTCCCTGGCGGAAGCCAACGCGCAGGTAGTGAGTCAGGCTGCGATTGCTTCAAGTCAGTACCAGTATGACTGGGACTATATGTCTTACGCATTCGGCGCAAACTATCTGCTGTCTGACAAGGCGGCAGTATTCGCGAATATCAGTGAAGGTGGTCGTGTTAATGCAGACCGTTTAGGCGATGGTGGCTTTATTCAAGACGGTGGCGTGATTGATGGTGCCGTTGAAAATACAGTGCGTCAGTTCGAAGTGGGTTACAAGTATCAAGGTGACGAGTACGGTGTGTATGCCACATTGTTCCGTGCAGAAACAGACGATGTGACTTCTGAAGGCACCAACGGCTTGACTAATTCTGCACGGGTTCGTGAGTACGAGGCGCAGGGCCTAGAAGTTGAGGGTGTTGCTAATATCGATGCCTTGTCACTATTTGGTAGCTTTACGTGGACCGATGCAGAAATTGTATCGTCGAACGATGCCAGCCTTGAAGGCAATAAGCCCCGTCGTCAGGCTGACTTTGTTTACTCTGGCGGTGCAGTTTACAGCTGGGATGGCGGTCATAGCACTGGCTTGAGCATGGTGGGAACCAGTGACTCCTACGCGCAAGATGCTAATGACTACAAGCTAGATGCGTACTATTACTTCAATGCTTTTGCCACATACCGTCTGTCTGAAGGACTTACCGCGACCCTAGCGATAAACAACCTGACTGATGAACTTGGCATGACCGAAGCTGAGGAAAACACCCCAGTGAATATAAACGGCAGTGAATATGTGCGCGGCCGTTCTGTTGCGGGACGCTCAAGCAGTATTTCTCTTAAATACCAATTCTGATCACTCTTTGCCACCGGACTCTGGGCACATACATCGCCCAGAAGTTCCGGTGGCTTTTTTTATAGGAGCTGTATATGCATTTTACTTATGCTGCTATTGAAGCTGGAGGTACTAAATTCAATGTTGCGCTGCTAGATGACCGCGGCGATGTTTTGTGTTCTCGGCGAGTGGCAACAACAAAGCCGAGTGAGACCTTATCTCAATGCCTGAGCTTTATTCGGGAGTCAGCAGAGACTTTAGGCTTGAAGGTTTGTGCTATGGGGATTGCTGGCTTCGGTCCTATATGTGTTGATCGAGCATCGCCTCATTTTGGCGAGATCATGAATACCCCAAAACCTTTTTGGTCTGGCGTTAATCTTTATCAATATTTTTATGACGAATTAAAGATTCCCGTTGCGGTCGATAGCGACGTGAATGCTGCGGCTCTAGCGGAGTACGCGCAACGGGCTGAGCAAGGAAACTTGGTTTATATCACCGTCGGTACTGGCGTCGGAGTGGGTGTCTGTCTTGCTGGGCAGACATTGCAGGGGCGCTTGCATCCAGAGTTAGGTCATTTGCGCTGCGCGGTTTTGGACAATGAAGCGGCCGGGGTGTGCGCTACTCATGGTAATTGCATCGAAGGTTTAGCTTCTGGTCCTGCGCTGAAAGCGCGCTGGAAGGTGGCTCTAGAGGATACGCGTGCTGATCATCCATTGTGGGAGTCCACCGCGCATTATTTGGCTGAAATTTGTATGGCCGCGACCTTGGCGTATTCGCCATTTCAAATTGTAATCGGTGGCGGTGTAATGGCGAGCGGGCATGTCCTTACGCCACTGCGCCGTCATTATAAAAGGCTTATGGCAGGCTATCTGCCCGATATTGCCTATCCACGGGGCATGGATGAAATGATTAGCTTACCGAGCTTAAACGACGCTCCTGGACTTATCGGCGCCTGGCTAGCTGCAAAGGAGTTATATTGTGAAAACTGAAATTCTAGAAATACCGGCACCTTGGCCAGAATTGATGACAGATGGAATTTGTCACCCTCAGTTATATTTATGGGATGCTTGGTCGTACCTCGACGGCGATGATGTTCATTTGTACTGTCTCGCTGTGAATCGTAAATTGCGTGACGGCAGCACCCTCGCACCGGAAAAACGAAACGGTTACCAATTTCATATCCGCCATTTTTTGTCTGTCGACGAAGGTCAGCATTGGCGAGATTGCGGTGCGTTGCAAACCCCAGGACAAGCGGTTGACAGCCATGATGCGCGTAATATTTGGAGTGGTTCAGTACTGCGTTTGCCGAGCGGCGGGGTGCTGTCAGCATACACCGGTATACGAGAGAGTGGAGACGCAATGCCCTTTGTGCAAACGCTGGCTTGTGCATACTCTGCCGACGGCTACTCCGTGGAGCCTGGCGCGCAAACATTGCTATCCTGTCCACGTCGAGATAGTGCGCAGCTTCGTGAAGCTGGCTATTACTTTGCTAGTGAAGCGGAACTAGGGTCGGCCAAAGGCGAAGAGGGCGGGCCTATTCTCGCGTGGCGTGATCCCTATTGCTTTATTGATACATTCGCGGATTTCGCGAACATAGATGCGCCGGTAATAAATGCAGTATGGGCAGCGAAGAGTAGTCGTGACCGGCCAGCGATCGGTTGGGGCGAATTGGGAGCGCGCGGCGAGCAGTATGAAATGTCGAAAATAATGCCGCCAATCACCTTGCCCGATGAATCTCTTTTTAGCCAAATTGAATGCCCTAAGATTATTATTGATCCAGTAAAAAAGCGATATTTATTGTTAGTTGCTACAACAACACGATTTTCAGAGGAGCAGCCGGACAGTGAAATTAGTAAAAAAATTCGACTCTATTACTCAGAGTCATTAAATACCCCTTGGCAGATGGCGGGTACAGAGCGAAGCGATATCGCTGGTTTAGAAAACTTATTTGGAATGGAGGTGCTAAAAGCAGATTTTGAGCGAGGTGCTTTACTCTGCATGGCGCCCTATACGGAAATGGCGGAAGAAAATAAAGTGCTTAGTTTTGCGCCGCCATTTTGTTTAGATATTTCTCGTATCGGAATTACGGCTAGTTTGTCTGCGTAGAAATATATGACTTAGGCGGAATCGCGCACGATCAATTCGGGGTCTAATGTTCTGGTTGTGGTTTCGCCGCCGTTGATTGCAGAGAGTACGTTTTCTACTAGAAAGTTTCCGGCCTGCTTGCGATCTTGGTGAATGGTGGTCAAGGCGGGATTATAGTATTGCGCCAAGGTAATGTCGTCATACCCGACAACAGCGATATCGCGGGGTACGCTTAGACCGAGTTCTTGAAGGCTTTGGATCGCCGACATTGCTTGGACGTCGCTGCTGGCTACAATGGCATCACATCCGGATTTAAGCCCAAGTAGTTTTTTGAGCTGGGTCTGCAATGGTGACGGATTGATCTGATCTTCTACCACCAAGCTTTTATGCCAAGGGAGGTCGAACTCATTGTGTGCAAGGCAATAGCCTGCAAAGCGTTGCATAATTTCAGGCGAATCACGAAGGCCGAGAAAGGCAATGCGGCGGCGACCTTGACTGAGTAGGTGTGTGGTAATACGTTTGCCGCCTAACTCGTTGTCTGTGCCGACCACGGGGTAGTGCATAGTGTCTTCTAGTTTGGCGCCCCATACCGACAGCGCTTTATAATTTTTTGCAAGTTCGTTTATTGCTTTATGTTGTGAGCCCTGACCGATCAAAATGAGGCCGTCGGCATTGCGCTTTTCAACGAAGGATTTAATCCAGTTGCCGTCTTGTGGCGAAGTTCGTGACAGCAATAATTGGTGACCATGTGCGTCGACCGAATCGGCTATCGCGCCTAGTAGTTCCAGAAAGAAAGGGTCGGATAAGCGCCAATCGGCCCCAACTGCGGTAGGGAGTAATACGCTTATGGTTAGGCTTTCTTTGAGGCGAAAATTACGAGCAGCGACGTTCAATCGATAATTGTGCTCAATAGCGAGTTTTTTGACTAGGGCTTTAGTTTTGTCGTTAACAAGCGGAGAGTCTGCCAAGGCGCGGGATACTGTTGATTTTGATACGCCAGCGAGTCGGGCAATATCGACCATTTGCGGTACTGGAGCTTTACGGTTTTTGGTCACTGATATTCTCTATAACGTTAGTCGGCGTAATCAACTACAGCGCACCGGGAAAGAGGAGCCCTGTATGGCATTGTAAAGCTTATACTCTTTGCGAAACAGGGTGTAGATTTTTTGTAATTAAATTACATAAATTGTTTGTTTTTTTGTTTTATGTGGGTATATTGTTAATTGAATTAACGTGAATAATAATGGATTACTCGTGTTGTCGGGGAGTTAATTCTGGCTTGATGTCTAGTTTTTCGCTACGCGTCTGTTTGTCTCGATAGTTTTAGGGAGAACGGGCTACATATACATTTATGCTACGAAACGTAATTTCATTTTTCGGTGTTGTCTCGTCGTAAATAAAGTTAGCGATGCAGCCTTTTGTTCTGCTGAGCAAATACAAAAAATTATTAATAAAGGGGAGTCGCTGTGGCCGGCCAAATGATTAAGCAAAGCACTCGGGTAGTTGCCGATATTGGTGGCACTAATGCCCGTTTTGCGTTTGTTAAAAATAGCAGTGACGAGTTGCTGGGAATTGAAAAATTCCCCTGCGCAGACTTCCCTTTATTTGTCGACGCTGTTCGCGCTTATATGGACCGTGGTCATGTGGAGAATGTAGATCAGATCTGCTTGGCAATAGCGGGTCCTGTTGAGGATGACTTGATCGACTTACCCAACAATCACTGGGTGTTTAGCCGTCGAGAGTTGGAGGTAGCACTGGGGGTTTCGGTCCACATTATTAATGATTTCAGTGCCCAAGTACTGAGTATAGGCAGTATTCGCGACGAGGAATTGCGCTGGATAGGTCTCGGGCGGCCAGACTATTCTGCCCCTGGTGTTATTGCGGTCTTAGGGCCTGGCACCGGCCTTGGGGTGTCAGCCATGCTGTCCAGTGGCGAGATTATTCCTTCGGAGGCTGGCCATATTGGCTTTGCGCCACAGGATGGGCATGAGTCGGCTTTGCTTAATGAGTTGTGGCACCGCTATGAGCGAGTCTCCGTGGAGCGTTTGTTATCTGGTATGGGTTTGGCCAATTTGTATTGGGCCAATGGTCGGCTGGATGGTTTGGAAAAAGAGCTATCGGCACCCGGTATTACTGCTGGGGCATTAGCCGGCGATCGCTTATGTCTTAAGGCTGTTAAGGATTTTTGTGCAATATTGGGTTCAGTGGCGGGTGATGTTGCCTTGATGATGGGGGCTAATAGTGGCGTCTACTTGTCGGGTGGTATCTTGCCGTTGATGCAAGAACTGATCGATGAAGATTTACTGCGCCAGCGCTTTAATGCCAAAGGCAGGTTTAGTGAGATATGTAGCCGTATTCCACTTGGTATTGTGATGGCGGAGCATCCAGGCTTGCGTGGCTGTGTAAGGGCACTGCGTAGTCTATAGCAATCTGTCACTTTTATAGGATGTTATCGTCATGTCTACCCGATTATCTACGACGTCGTTTTTGCCGCTGCTGAAACAGGACTTTGAGCGCTTGCAAGCCGTTCATATGCGTGATTTATTCGCGCAGGATCCGCGGCGGGTTGAGCGCTATTCCCTTGCTGCGGCAAATCTCTTTCTTGACTATTCAAAAAATCGCATTGATGACGAGGCCTTAGATCATCTTTTTGAACTGGCGGCGGCTTCGGAGCTGGGTGCGGCGCGAGAGGCGATGTTTACGGGTCAGGCTATTAACAACACTGAAGACCGAGCGGTTTTGCACACAGCTTTGCGTTATAACGGTCCGGATTCGATTGTGGCAGAGGGCGTCAATGTTATGCCAGCGATACGCGAGCAGCGGCAGCGCCTTGCTGATTGCGCTCGCGCGGTGCGCAATGGCCAGTGGCTGGGTGCCACCGGCGAGGTGATTCGTGACGTTGTTAATATCGGCATCGGTGGCTCGGACCTTGGCCCTGCGATGGTGACGCAAGCGCTAGCGCCTTATGGTCGCAGTGGCCCTAAAATGCACTTTGTATCTAATGTTGATCCGGTGCTGATTTGCGATATTTTGTCTGATTTAAACCCTGCCACTACTTTGTTCATTGTCGCGTCGAAGACCTTCACAACCCAAGAGACCTTGGCTAATGCGGGACTGGCAAAACGGTGGTTGGCTGCGGGGTTAGATTTGGCTGTGGACGATAATAGTTTACAGCAGCATATGCTTGCCGTTACTGCACGCCCGAGCGCCGCTATAGCGCTTGGCTATCTGGACGCGAACATATTCTGTTTTTGGGATTTGGTGGGCGGGCGCTATTCACTGTGGTCTGCAGTGGGGCTGCCAATCGCAATCGCAATTGGCCCTGAGGGGTTTGACGAGTTGTTGGCAGGTGCTGAGGAAATGGATGAGCACTTCCGGTCGGCACCACTGAAAGAGAATATGCCGCTCGTTCTGGCCGTACTGGGTATTTGGTACCGTCAATTTTTTAACTCGCAAAGCTATGCTGTGCTGCCGTATAGCCAGCGTTTAGCGCGCTTACCTGCCTATTTGCAGCAATTGGATATGGAGAGTAACGGTAAGTCGATTCAAAAAGATGGTGCTCCGGCGAGCTGGGCAACGGGACCGGTGATCTGGGGTGAGCCGGGCACGAATGGGCAGCACGCTTTCTACCAATTAATCCATCAAGGCCAAGATCTCATTCCCTGTGATTTTCTTGTTCCGACTTCGCACGAGGCGCCAGAACATGCCGAGCAACACCAAATACTTGTCGCTAATGCAGTGGCACAAGCCGAGGCTTTGATGTGCGGTAAATCAGCGGAGCAGCTTCGAGCGGAACTTGCCGAGTGCTCGCTGGCGCCAGATAAGCTCGATTTACTTGTCGCGCATAAGACAATGCCGGGTAACCGGCCTAGCAATTGCTTGTTAATACCTGAGCTGAGTCCAAAAGTACTTGGCAGCCTAATCGCGCTTTATGAGCATAAGGTATTTTGCCAAGGTGTTATTTGGGGCCTTAACTCCTTTGATCAATGGGGTGTAGAGTTAGGCAAACAGTTGGCATCGCGGATATGTAGGGAGATGTGCGGTGAGGATTCAGTTGGCGCGCGGCATGACCCCTCTACTGAAGCCCTCTTGGCGCGCCTGTCTGCGGAGGTGTGTTAATTCAGTATGCTAGTTACACAAGCTTTTGTGTAATAAAATTACATTTAAATATTATTTAGTGTTTTTTTGTGTATATTGGTTAATTTAGTTAATTAAAATTTGATCCAGTGTAGCCTTGCCATATGACGATGGAAGGCTGACCCAGTGAGGATAAATAGCGTGCTTAACGAAGTTATCAACAAGGTCACCCAAGCGGTAATCGAGCGCAGTGCAGCAAGTCGGCAAGCGTATCTTGAAAAAATTCGTCGCGCCCATCGCCCTGGGGTGTCGCGGGGGCATTTATCCTGCGGTAATTTAGCGCACGGTTTTGCCGCTTCAGATGCTCACGACAAGTCTGCACTGGCGATAGATCGCGCGGCGAACTTTGCCATTGTCTCTTCTTATAACGATATGTTGTCGGCCCACCAGCCGTTTCAGGATTACCCCGCGCAAATTAAAGCGGCGGCTCGCGAGTTGGGCGCCGTAGCTCAGTTCGCTGGTGGTGTGCCGGCGATGTGCGACGGCGTGACCCAGGGGCGTGAGGGCATGGAACTGTCGCTCTTTAGTCGCGACAATATTGCGATGGCGGCTGGCGTTGCGCTTTCTCACGATATGTTTGATGGCGTTTTATGTCTTGGTGTGTGCGACAAGATTGTACCGGGCTTGGCAATTGGTGCGCTGGCCTTTGGGCATTTGCCCTGTTTGTTTGTACCCGCAGGGCCGATGGAGTCGGGGCTGCCCAACGCCGAGAAAAGCCGTATTCGCCAGCTTTACGCCGAAGGCAAGGTAGGGCGAGCGGAATTGCTCAAGGCGGAAAGTGAGTCTTATCACAGCGCCGGTACCTGCACATTTTACGGTACCGCGAATAGCAACCAAATGCTGATGGAAATTATGGGTATGCAGTTGCCCGGCAGTTCGTTTATTAATCCGGGCACGCCGATGCGCGAAGCAATGACCAAAGCCGCGGTTGCTACGCTGAATACATTGTCGCCGCTATCGCCGGAGTTTTTGCCGCTCGGTGAGATGATTAATGAAAAGAGCATTATCAACGGTATTATTGGCTTGTTGGCAACCGGTGGTTCTACGAATCACACCATCCACCTCGTCGCCATTGCCCGCGCAGCTGGGGTAATTATTAATTGGCAAGACATGGCCGAGCTGTCGGAAGTGGTGCCCTTGTTGTGCCGGATTTACCCTAATGGCCTCGCCGATGTAAATCATTTTCAGGCTGCCGGCGGCATGCCGCTATTAATTAAAGAATTGCTGGATAACGGGCTGCTTCATAACGATGTGAGCACGGTCGCTGGTGCAGGTGGCATGCGGCGTTATTGCAAAGAGCCCTTTTTAGATCAGGATGGCAGTTTAGTGTGGCGCGATGGGCCGACAGTCAGTTTGGACGCAGAGATTATCGCCACAGTCGAAAAGCCCTTTAGCAAAGAAGGGGGCTTGCGCTTGTTGCAGGGCAACCTTGGTCGCTCGGTGATTAAAACCTCGGCAGTCAAGCCCGAGTATCGAGTCTTAACGGCGCCTGCGGTTATTTTTAATGACCAAGATGAAATGAAGGCCCGCTTTGATTCTGGTGATCTTAATCGCGATTTTATTGCGGTTGTTCGTTTTCAAGGACCCAAGGCGAATGGTATGCCTGAGCTCCACAAGCTAACGCCATTGCTTGGTGTGTTGCAGGACCGTGGCTACAAAGTTGCTCTAGTAACGGACGGTCGTATGTCTGGGGCGTCGGGCAAGGTGCCTGCGGCAATTCATTTAAGCCCAGAGGCCCTTGATGGTGGCCCAATAGCGCGGTTGCGTGACGGCGATATGATCGAGTTCGACGCCGAGCGCAGTGTCTTGCGGGTACTTGACGAATCTGTGTTCGAGCGGCCGGTAGCGATTTACGCCGGTGGCCATCAAGAGGGCATGGGGCGCGAGTTATTCTCTTGTTTTAGAAAGTTAGTGAGTGATGCCGAACACGGTGCGTCGGTAATGGATATGTAGTTGCCCACGGTTGCTAGGAAGCCTTCGGCTATGCGCCCTTGTTGGTGACTGACCTCGTAAATAATTAGGAAATGGTATGACAGAGCCCTTTGATATTGTCATTTTTGGTGGTGCTGGCGATCTCTCGTTTCGTAAGCTTATTCCCGCGCTGTATCGCAGTTATTGCGAGGACAAATTGCCCGCTAGCTCAAGGGTGATTGCCTGTTGCCGAAATGCGCAAGAGCAGTCGGCATACCTGCAGAACGCTGATGAGGCCCTGCAGGAGTACTTAGCTGAAGGCGAGTACAGAACAGAGGCGGCGCAAGCGTTTATTGAACATGTGTATCCGGTAGAGCTTGATATTACTGAGTCGGGTGCTTTTTGGCAGACAATGGCCGAGCTATTAAACGAATATCGCCAGCGGGTGCGGGTGTATTACTTAGCCATTCCGCCCGCTATTTTTGGCGTTTGCTGCCAGAACCTTGCTAAGTATGACTTAATCGATGAGCGTAGCCGTGTGGTGGTGGAGAAGCCTCTGGGCTATAACGCGGATACAGCCAATGCGATAAATGAGGAGATTGCCCGTTATTTTGATGAATCGGCTATCTACCGCATCGATCATTACCTAGGCAAAGAAACCGTTCAAAACTTAATGGCGTTGCGCTTTACCAATGTTATTTTTGAACAATTGTGGGATGCCAAATCCATTGACCACGTTCAAATTAGTATCTCTGAAACCGTTGGCTTGGAAGGGCGCGCCGGCTTTTACAATGAAGCCGGTGCGCTGCGCGATATGGTGCAAAACCATCTGCTTCAGTTATTGTGTTTGGTGGCTATGGAATCGCCCCACAAGATGAAAGCCAGCAGTATCCGCGCTGAAAAAGTAAAAGTATTAGAGTCTTTGCGACCAATGCGCGGTGACGACGTAAAACGGCATACCGTGCGGGGCCAATACGTTGCCGGCAACCATAAAGGCAAATTGGTGCCCGGCTATCTTGAAGAGTTGGCCGAGGCGCAGAGCAATACCGAAACCTTTGTGGCCCTGCGCGCCTATGTCGACAATTGGCGCTGGGCGCGGGTGCCATTTTACCTGCGTACCGGCAAACGCATGAAGCAGCGTTGTGCCGAGATTGTTATTCAATACAAAGAGGTTTCTCATCGCGTTTACGATCGTGATGCGGGTGCCTTGGCGCCCAACCGCTTAGTCATTAGATTGCAGCCAGAAGAAAGTATTCAGCTCACTATGATGGCCAAAGATCTCGACACCTTGGATATGCGTCTGCAGCCCGCCACCCTCAATCTTAATTTTTCCGACACCTATAAAAAGTTTAAAAGCGACGCCTATAAGCGCTTGATTCTCGATGCGGTGTCGGCCAATCCGAGCTTGTTTATTCATCGCGATGAAGTGGCCCATGCCTGGGCTTGGATAGATCCAATTATTGATGCCTGGCAATCAGATGCTCAGGATCCGCATTTGTATAGGGCTGGAACGTGGGGGCCAGAGGAATCTGACGAGCTGCTCGCCGAAGATGGTTTTAAATGGTTTAACGCTGGAGAGCAGCATTAATGGCGGCGGTCGAGTATTGCTTTGACGAGCGACAATCCTTAGTGACAGCCGTGGCGGATCACATTAGTGAGCTGCTTAATGAGGCGATTATCGAGCGAGGCTCAGCAAGTTTTTTGGTATCGGGTGGAAGTAGTCCACAAGCGGTTTATGAAGCACTTGCGGAGCGTCAGCTCGATTGGTCTAAGGTCGTAGTGGCGCTTGTCGATGAGCGCTGGGTGACGCCAGAGCACGCTGCAAGCAATGAGGCGTTTATCCGCCGGTCCTTGTTGCAGAGCCGCGCTGCAGCAGCGAGGTTTATTGGTATGAAAACGGCGGCTCACTCAGCTGAAGCAGGCTTACAAGACTGCGAAACGCGGTTTGCTGCGCTACCGCCTAAGGCTGATGTGTGCCTGTTAGGAATGGGCAGTGACGGTCACACCGCATCGCTATTTCCCCATGGCGAGGGACTGGCGCATGCAATGTCATTGTCAGGCGATGCGCGTTGCGCGGTAATACACGCGCAGCAGAGTGAAGTGACTGGCGCCCACACTGAGCGTATGAGCTTAACGTTGCCCTATTTGTCGGCGGCTCGGCAGCGAATTTTGCTTATTACTGGCAGTGAAAAATATGCGGTGTATTGCGCAGCAAAGGCCAGCAGCGACTTTATGTCGACACCGGTCAGCGCAGTGTTAAATACCGATGTGGATGTGTATTGGGCCCCGTAATTACTTTTTTTTTATTTTGAATAGTGGAATTTAAAAATGCGCAACTTAGATGAAATTATGGATCTGTGCCCGGTCATTCCGGTTATTGTTATTGATCGTGCAGAAGACGCCGTGCCATTGGCAACTGCGCTTTACAACGGCGGCCTTAAAGTACTTGAGGTTACTTTGCGAACAGAGTTTGGTTTGGCGGCCATTAGTGCTATTCGCAAGGCATTACCTGATGCAGTGGTTGGTGCCGGTACGGTAGTTACCGCTGAAGACGTGCGCAATGCCAAGGAAGCCGGTGCGGAATTTTTAGTAAGTCCGGGCTGTACATTGACGCTGCTTGAAGCCGCTCGCGCCGAAGGTATTCCCTTGTTGCCAGGGGTGAATAGTCCGAGCGAGGCAATGTTATTGCTCGAACAGGGCCAGCGCCACCTAAAATTTTTCCCGGCTGAGGCTGCGGGCGGGGTGCCCATGTTGAAGTCGATATTAGGGCCATTGCCACAATTGCGCTTTTGTCCAACGGGCGGCATAAATCCCGATAACGCGATGGAATATCTTAGCTTGGCCAATGTTGCCTGTGTTGGCGGTACCTGGATGCTGGATAAAGCGGCGATAGCAGCGGGCGATTGGGCTGAAATAGAACGCCTGTCACGCATGGCTGCGGGACTGGCGGCGTAATGGATTTAGGGCTTACTGTTTTTTGAGGTTTTGCGCTCAGCGCTTGCCTTACGCTTGGTAGTATCGAGGCTGTGTTTCACTTTTGTTAGTTGGGCTTCGGCGGCGGGACCCTGAGCGAGGGCTAAGGCCGTCGCTATTATATCGATGATGGTTAAGATAATAATTCGAGTGGTCATCGGTACGTAAATGGTAGTGTCTTCCAGCTCGTCACCAGAAGTAATGGTGATATCGGCCAGTTTGGCTAATGGCGAATCGGGATTAGTAATCGTGATCAGGGTCACTTGGCTTTGTTTCGCCAATTCGGCTATTTCAATCATAGCGTTGGTGCGGCCGGTTACTGAGAATATTAAAAAACAGTCTTTTGACGAAGCGCCAGCGGCGGCCATTCGCATCATTAGATGGTCGTCGTAGGCTACGGTGGGAATCCCAAGACGAAATAGTTTATGTTGCGCATCTTTGGCGATGGCGGCGGCTCCGCCCATGCCTGCAATAATAATTTGCCGCGCACCGCTCATGGCTTTAACCGCGGCATCTATCGATTGGGTGTCGAGGTGACTGCGCAAATATTCAAGTGCCGCTTGATTGGCGTTAATGCGTTTTTCGATAATGGTATGGGCTGTATCGCCTTTTGATACCGCTTCACTAATAAAGCTGGCGCGGTGGGCTAGGGCTTTAGCAAGTTGTACTTTAAGTTCCGGAAAGCTGTTGCAGCTCACGCTGCGGCAAAAGCGCGACACCATAGGGTCACTGACTCCCGCACGGCTAGCAAGCTCGGCGGTTGCCATATTCATCGCCTCTTCTGGCGCCGCCAAAATTTCATCTGCGACCTTGGCCTCGGCTTTACTGAGCTGATCACGCTGAACTTTGATTAAATGCAGAATGTTCATTATCTAAATTCCGGTGTTTGGCGGTGATCGACCGCGAAGATAAATATGCAAGGGGCGCAGCATTACCTGAAACACTAATGTTTTCAACAAACTGGTGATCTTATCCAAAGACTTCGAGATGCCTATACTGTAATTGGTGTAATTTTATTACATTAAAATGTTTTAATTGTCTTTTTTTGGTGGTATATTGTAATTAAATAACATTAACGCGTTAGGTAAAGGTATTGGCTATGAAGATCCGCGCTGCAATAAATGGTTATGGCCGTATAGGTAGAAACATTCTTCGTGCTCTCTATGAGTCTGGCTATAGCGATTCTGTAGAGCTAGTGGCAATTAACGATCTCGCCGACAACACCACAAATGCTCATCTAACACGCTACGATTCTGTGCACGGGCGCTTCAATGGGAAGGTCGAGACGGCCGACGGCGCCTTAATGGTGAACGGTGATCGAATCCTTACCTTTGCTGAGCGCGATCCCGCGAAATTGCCGTGGGACGATCTGGCCATTGATGTGGTTTTTGAATGTACCGGCTTGTTTACGTCTCGGGACAAAGCCGCTGCACATATCCGTGCTGGGGCACGCAAAGTTATTGTATCGGCGCCCGCCAGCGACGTGGATGCAACCGTTGTCTACGGCGTAAACGACCAGGTGTTAAATGCGCGCAGCGAGGTGATCTCTAACGCATCATGTACAACAAATTGCCTCGCACCTATTGCCAAAGTGCTTAACGACGGCCTTGGTATTGAACAGGGCTCCATGACCACTATTCACGCCTTTACCAATGACCAAAACTTACATGATGTTTACCACGCCGATCTTTATCGGGCGCGTGCGGCAGGGCAGTCGATGATTCCATCTAAGACTGGCGCTGCGCAGGCGGTTGGCTTAGTACTTCCTGAGCTGGCCGGTAAGCTGGACGGCATGGCGGTGCGGGTGCCAACGATTAATGTTTCCCTGGTTGATTTTAATTTTTTGGCGAGTCGAGACACCTCTATTGAGGAGGTGAACAGTCTGATCAAGGCGGCGGCCGACGGCCTGATGTCGGGCATTTTGGTGTACAACGACGAGCCGCTGGTATCGATTGATTTTAATCATCAGCCAGCATCGTCCATATTTGATTCATTGCAAACCCGCGTAAATGGCCGGATGGTTAAGGTGATGGCGTGGTATGACAATGAGTGGGGTTTCTCAAATCGAATGCTGGATAACTGCTTAGCGTTGATGGCGGTGGCAAAACCTGCAGTAAACAGTAGAGGAAGTCACGCCGCATGATTCGCCGCACCAAGATTGTTGCCACCCTAGGCCCAGCTACCGACGGCGAAGGCGTGCTAGAAAAGCTAATACTTGCTGGTGCCAATGTGGTTCGGCTTAATTTTTCCCACGGCTGCCCAGCCGACCACCGCCGTCGCGCCGAAGAGGTTAGGGCGCTGGCAAAACAGCATCGTCGGAGTGTCGCTGTGCTGGGTGATTTGCAGGGGCCTAAAGTCCGAATATCGCGTTTTTCTGCAGGATCAGTAACACTTGAAAACGGTCAAATTTTTACTCTGGATGCGAGCCTGCCGAGTGACGGTGGTAGCATTGACGGCGTAGGTCTTGATTACACTAGCCTGCCTGATGAAGTTGTAATTGGTGACAGGCTGCTGTTGGACGACGGTCGCATAGTGCTGGAGGTTGAGCAAAAATTAGGATCCAAAATTATTACACAGGTCATCGTGGGTGGCAGTCTTTCGAACACAAAGGCATTAATTTGGAAGGTGGCGGTCTAGCGGCCAGCGCGCTGACTGAAAAGGATTTTGCCGATATTTTGCTCGCGGCCGAGATCGACGTGGACTATCTCGCCGTATCGTTCGTGCGCAGTCCAGACGACTTGCACCGCGCCCGCAAAGCACTTGTTGATGCTGGCGGCAAAGCCGACATTGTAAGCAAGATTGAGCGGGCTGAAGCCGTGGCCGATCTCGACCTACTGGACGATATTATTCGCGCCTCAGATGTGGTGATGGTTGCTCGTGGCGACCTTGGTGTTGAAATTGGCGACGCTGCCTTGATTGGTGTGCAGAAGTATTTGATAAAGCGCAGTCGCGCATTACAGAAAGTGGTAATCACCGCGACGCAAATGATGGAGAGTATGATCGATAGTCCGCTGCCGACCCGTGCCGAAGTATTTGATGTGGCTAACGCTGTTTTAGATGGTACCGACGCGGTGATGCTTTCCGGCGAGACTGCGGCCGGGCGCTTCCCTGTTGAGGCGGTCGCGGCGATGGATCGGGTTATCCTCGGCGCAGAAAAACATCCCGAATCGCGGGTGTCGTCGCACCGCTTGCATGAAAACTTTGTTGCGGCCGATGAGTCCGTTGCCATGGGGGCGATGTATATTGCCAACCATATGCAAGGCGTGACTGCGATTATCAGCTTAACGGAAACCGGAAATACACCGCTGCTAATGACCCGTATTTTTTCCGATATACCGGTATTTGCGTTTACACCGAACGCGAAAACCGAAAGCCGCGTTGCTCTGTATCGCAACGTTATACCAATAAGCTACCAAGTTGCCGATGTTCCCGCAGACAAAATAAATGAGAGTGTGGTTTCCGAACTGCTTCGTCGCGGCTTGGTTGCAGAAAGGGATTGGGTGATTCTCTCGAAAGGGGATTACAACAACGTTCATGGTGGCACTAACACCATTAAGATTGTCAATGTGGGTGACCGCTTGGGCTAGGGAGGTCCATTGCTGTCTGTCAGGTCTGTTGTCCCGCATTACTTTTCGCGCCTATGGCGCGTTTTTTTTTCTCAAGATTTCCGTAATTTCTCTCGGTCAATGGAGTTATATCAGCACAAAAATAACACTATTTGTCGATTATCTACTCTGCTAAAAATTACGCATATCTAGTCGGTATAATTATGAAGCTTGTAAATAACGACTATGTAGGCCTTTTTTTGAACACTAATAATTAGAGGGAATTGATTTTCAGTTCAGGCAAGTGGAGATGAAGCGCCGAACTTCGGTTGCGACCAGACTGTCGCACGGTTAGATCGTACAGGGCTAGCTAAGCGTAAGTGTTTGACTTATATGTGAAAAATATTTCATCTGGCTTTTTTGCCGGAAATTTGCCAGAAATTTGGCTGCGGTCAAACTGTGACCAATCGATTTCCATAAGGACAAAATTTGACCTTTTGGGTCCATCTTTGCCAGTAATTTCTCCTAATTGGCCGAAAAACCTAATAAAAAGCCCCTAGTGGCCAATGTTTCAATAAGCTATTACTCACAGAATCTGCGATGAGAAATATTCAATGAGCAGTTTTTAGAGTGATATCATCGTAACTTGAGCTGGGTAGGCTATCTTAAACAGTAGCCGAACTTACATAACAAAAAATCTGCCCGAGTTTATGTCTAGGGCTATGCTCTTACTTCCTTCTAGAATAATGAGGACCACAATGAAAAAAAGAATTAGTGCCTTATCATCCCTGCTGCCGTTGGGCTTGCTTGGTAGCCTCGCACATGCCGCGCCAATGCTCGAAGAAGTGGTGGTTACGGCTCAGCTGCGTGCGCAAAGCCTGCAGGACGTGCCGGTTTCCGTTAGCGCCATCGGTGGCGAGAAAATGATGGAGGCGGGCATTGCTAAGATTGAAGACTTGCAGGCTTATGTACCCAACTTCACCATGTCGGAATCCGGCATTGGCACTGATATTTATATTCGCGGTATCGGCTCAGGTGAAAACCAAGGTTTTGAGCAATCGGTGGGTATGTATGTTGATGGTATTGCCTATGGCCGCGCTCAGCTGGCGCGTGCACCCTTCCTCGATTTGTCTCGAGTAGAAGTTCTGCGCGGCCCGCAGAACATCCTGTTGGGCAAAAATAGTATTGCTGGCGCGATCAGTATCCAAACGGCTAACCCAAGCGAATACGCTGAAGGCAATGTTCAGGTCACTTATGAGCCTGAACAGAACGAGCGTATTATCGATTTGGTGGTCAGCGGCCCGATCAATGATCGCTTGGGTTACCGCTTTGCCGTGCGCAAGCGCGAGCTAGACGGCTTTATGGAAAACCTGGTGCTGGATCGCGACGAAGCGCAGCGCGCAGAAGAAACCTTCCGTATTAAACTCAGCTGGGATGTCAGCGACAGTGTGACGGCCAAATTTAAAATCGAGGCGGGCAGCTTTGATGTGGTCGGTCGCAACTCTGAAATTATTACCAATTACGCGTCTAACTCCGATGTTTTCTTGTTCCAAGGCCGCACCTACGGTGAGATCATGGATCGCACAACATTCCCAGACGCCGGTGGCTTAGCGGCATTGACTGGCGTGCTGCCAGCGCCGGTGTTAAGTTTTCTACAGCTTCAGCCCAGCGGCTCGATTATCGATATCGACTCCGATGAGGGCGTACTGAACAATACCGCTGATCGCAAACGCCACAGCAACGGCGACTACAGCAATAACGACACCTATAACCTTACAGCCAATGTCGACTGGTATCGCGACGATCACCAGTTCACCTCGATCACCGGCATCATGGGTTATGAGTACGATGAAGACTGCGACTGCGACTTCACTGGCGCGCCGCTATTCCAAGTTGAATTTCAAGAAGAGTATCAGCAGTTCAGCCAAGAATTCCGCTGGATTTCCCCAGCCGGTGGAACTTTTGAGTATATTGCGGGTGCCTATTTTCAATACAGCGAACTCGACTTTTTTGACTCGTTATACTTGCCCTCTGACATTATTCCACAACTGGTTAACGCCGCTGACCTGCTCGAAGGTGGCGCCCGTGGTGATGCTGATCCCGGTGCTGACGGCTCCAGTGGCTTTGAACTGCTAGGTATTGGTGACGCCGGTAACGCGCTCCGCGGCATCCGTACACCCCGTGACTTCAACAGCGAATCAACCATCGCCTCAACCTTTATGCAGGCAACTTGGAATATGGCGGACACCTTGCGCCTAACCCTCGGTGGTCGCCTGACTTGGGAAAATAAAGAAGGTGCGCGTAAACTCGAATTTGGCTTGGACGATGGGACAATTCAGCCACTGGGTGAAGTCGACACCGCCGCTGCGGTCAGTTTTGCCGCCGAGCGTCACGACCTGAAAGGTGAGCGCGAAGAAGTGCAGTTCGCACCGCTGATCAACTTGCAGTGGGATGCCACTGATAACTTAATGAGCTACTTCTCCGCCAGCCGTGGTTACAAGTCAGGCGGTTTTGACGCGCGCTCCAATGCGTCGCCTAGCGCCGACCCTACGCCGATTAACCCCAATGCGCCTACAGGTACTAATCAGCAAGTGTTGATTGGTAGCTTTGAGTTTGAGGAAGAGGAGGCGCTTAGCTTTGAGTTGGGGGTCAAAACCACCCTTCTCGAAGGCGCTGCCGAGCTGAATGCGGCGTTGTTCCGCACCGAGTTCGATAACCTGCAGGTCAGTGTCTTCGACGGTACATTGGGTTTTAATGTGGGCAATGCGGCCAGCGCGGTTTCTCAGGGTATTGAACTGGATGGCCGTATGGCTCTGACCGAAAACCTGATATTGGCCGGCGGCCTGGCTTTCCTTGACTTCGAGTTTCAGGACCACCAGCTTGGCACCTGTATTCAGGATCAGACGCCTGACAATGCCAATGGCATAAACTGCGACTACAGTGGCAAGACTAATCAATACGTTGCTGACTATTCTGGTAATTTGATGTTGGCCTACGAGCGCCCGCTCGGTAACGCACTTATGCTACGCGCCAATATTGATGTGATCTTTACGGACGACTACCACCCCTCGCCGAATTTGGATGATCGCATCAAGCAGGATGCCTACCAAACCTTCAATGGTCGACTTGCCCTGTCGTCAATAGACGGCGAGTGGGAGGTGGCACTGTTGGCTAAAAATCTTAGCGATGAGTTGGTCGTGCTTTACGGCGTTGATGCGCCGACCGCGAAAACCATCACCGGGGCGACCACCCATCACGGCTTGGTTAATAATCCACGTACTTTTGCGCTGCAAGCCAGCTACCGCTGGTAACCCTGTGGTCCTCCCCGGTGCGGTGGCTTGTCGCTGCACTGGGGTAGGTAAATACTAGTGCCACTGCGGTAACTGGCGTCATTCTCAAACTTTCCTGCTACGTTTTTGTTTGTGGTATAGGCTACTATTGCCTTTCGAGTCGAGGTGGTGAATTGCTACCCATAAACACGAAGTCAATCAGTGAAAAATGAAAGCGGTCATTGGGCCATATGTCCAAATTGTCAGGGACGCGGAAAGCGAGGCCGGAGAATTCGTAAGAAAGTGCGCTTGCTTTATCAGCGGCAGTTGGGCGAATTCGAAAAAATGAAAGGCGCGGGACCGAGCCCCGTTCGGCCGACGGCCCACCTTGAGCTGTGCCTGAATTGCCTTGGCTCCGGTTTGATCCCAGCCGTTGCCCGCACTATTGCGAACCAAGAAAACTACCCCCATATAGCGATTATTGGCGGTGGCATTGGCGGGGTCGCCCTAGCGGTGGCCTGTTTGCATCGTGGCATTCCTTTTACGCTCTATGAACGAGACAGCGGTTTTGATGTCCGCTCGCAGGGATATGGGCTCACTCTGCAGCAAGCGAGTAAGGCCATAGAAGGCTTCGGCATTTTCGGCTTAGAGGCCGGAGTGATTTCAACTAGGCATGTGGTTCATACCACAGCAGGGAAGGTGGTTGGTGAGTGGGGAATGCGCAAATGGATGCATTCCGGTAGCAAAAAATCACCCAAGCGCACCAACGTGCATATTGCACGGCAGTCTTTGCGTTTAGCACTGCTTGAACAGCTCGGTGGCGTCAATGCGGTGGCATGGGGGCATCAGTTAGTCGATTTTAAAGAATGCGAGGGTGAGGGTGTTGACCTGCGCTTTCAGGTAAGCGGGGAAATAAAACAGGCCAAGGCTGACCTTGTGGTAGGTGCTGACGGTATTCGCAGTGTTGTGCGCAGCATACTGATAGGTGATGAAAGCCCTTTACGCTACCTTGGTTGTGTTGTGATCTTGGGCATTTGTGCCTTGGCAGATCTTGACGGCATACAGAGTGATCTATTGGACTCGGCCACGGTGTTTCAAACTGCCAATGGCAATGAACGAATCTATATTATGCCTTATGCGGCAGATTCAGTAATGTGGCAGCTGAGCTTTCCGATGGCAGAAAACGACGCTAAGGTGTTAAGTGCTAAGGGCGCACAAGCTCTTAAAGATGAAGCTTGTCGACGAACCCCGTGGCACGATCCCATTCCTCAGATTTTAGCGGCGACGCCGCTCGCGCGGGTGTCTGGCTACCCAGTATATGACCGAGAATTACTCACAGCAGAAGACTTGGAAAAAGGCGCGAAAGCAACTCTGATTGGCGATGCGGCGCACCCCATGAGTCCCTTCAAGGGGCAGGGCGCAAATCAAGCGCTACTGGATGCCTTGGCGCTGGCGCGGGCAATTTCAAAAGGTTGCTGGTCTTCATCTCAATGGCGCGACGTTGGCGTGAGAGCGAGTGTGTTAACTGAGTTTGAAACAGAAATGTTGGCGCGCAGTGCGATCAAAGTAGAGGGGTCCGCAGAGGCAGCAGAGTTCCTGCATTCAGATATTGTGCTCTATGAGGGCGATGAGCCACGTGGGCGGAGTCGAAGCTAGCTGAGTTGGTGGCGTCGGTTAAGCAATTTTGGGAGCTCAGTCACCGCAGGATGCTAATTGCTTACGCGGTTGCGTACTGGCAATTGATACGCTAAACGTGGAATTTTGTGTGTTGAGATATCGCTGTATTGCCCAAGCCGCAATACTGCCTAGGCGAGTTTGGCTAAATTACCCCGCCATAACGTACAATACGGCCTTTATCTAAAAGCAAGGCGCATTACATGGCAATTCAGTGGTATCCGGGGCATATGCATAAGGCCCAGAAGGACATCAGGGAGCTTTTGCCCCAGGTCGATCTGCTGATCGAGGTATTGGATGCCCGTATTCCGTATTCCAGTGAAAACCCTTCTATTGCCAAAATTCGCGGTGACAAGCCCTGTATTAAAATACTGAGTAAATCCGATTTAGCTGACCCCTTGGTGACTGCGGCGTGGCAGACGCATTTGGAGCTGCAGCGAGGGGTGAAAACCTTTGCGACCACCACCGATGAGCCGGCTAAAATTAAGCAGTTGTTAACGCTGTGTCGGCAAATGTTTCCCGCAAAAGATGCCGGCGTTAAAACCATTAACGCGATGATTGTTGGTATTCCCAATGTGGGTAAATCAACCATTATTAATACGCTGGCAGACCGGGTTATTGCCAAAACGGGCAATGAACCGGCGGTCACCAAAAGCCAGCAGCGCATAAATTTAGGCAGTGGCATTGTGCTCTTTGATACCCCCGGAATTCTCTGGCCAAAAATTGAAAACCCCAATAGTAGCTACCGCCTTGCTGTGACTGGTGCAATTAAAAGCACTGCCATGGAATACGACGACGTGGGTTTTTACGCGGCGGATTACTTGATTAAGGCCTACCCAGAACTGCTCAAAGAGCGCTTTCAGCTTGAGAGTATTCCGGATACCGAGTTGGCCTTTTTGGAAGTGGCGGCCTTGCGGCGAGGTGCTTTAAGCGCGGGCGGCCGTATTAATCTGCATAAAATTTGTGAATTGCTGATCAATGAGCTCCGTGCGGGTACGGTGGGCCGAATTAGCTTGGAAACGCCAGACATGGTGGTGGCTGAGGAAATTATTATTGCCGAAGCGCAAGCGAAAAAAGCGGCAGACGCTGCGGAGCGCAAGCGACGCTTTAAGCAGGGTTCACGTAATCCCAGCGAGAGTCAGTTAGCGGAGCAAGAGGCCAATAACGCAAAACGGGCGCCCCGTGGTTCTCGTCCACCAAAAGCGACGAAGCCGACCAAATCGCGCAAATCTAAGTAGTTGCGTGCTTTGGCGAGGAGTGGATTGACGGAGTGCTTGGCCCTATTTGGGGCGAACCCTTGGCAGTGTGTTATGAAGAACGTGGGCCATGAGCGAATTTTCTGAGTTTGATAGTGCGTTGCGTGTTGCTGACGATGTAAATACAGAGCTTAAATCTGATGTTGAACGCGCTATTAATGCCGCTGCAGCCCGCTATTTTGACGAATGTCGGGCGGCGGTACCGGCCTTTATTGATCGTCATTTTCACTACCCCGGCGCCATAGCCTTAAACCGTGTTGCCCTAGGCTGGGATATGCTGCGAGCACCACTGAATTTGTTTTGGGCGCCGTTATACGGCGTACTTGCCTTGTTGAAATACAGCTTGGTGAAGTCAAATAGCCTAAGCGGTTTGTGCCGCGTGCTCGACGCGATTCCAGCGGGTCTTAATACCAAGGTGCAAACCCAGATTAGCGATTTAATTAAGCGTGAATTGCTGAATCGTGAAGGCCACGATAATGCCTTAGAAGCAAATATACTGGCCGCCCTACATGATGTCTATCGCCAGCATAATCAGCAGCCCATAGCGGAGCAAGGGTTTAGCCAGCTGATTGAACCTCTTTTGATTGATGCCTTGCAGCAATATCAATACACGCGCACGGCCTCGGCCGATATTGCCAATAGCTTGTCTTGCACGGTGCTTGGTGCTTTTGCTTTTCAAAAGTTTACCCCAGGTGGTATTGGTGTTGCGGCGCTGCTGGCATCGCTGGCGGCAGAGGAGTTGGCAATCCAGCAATTTTGGCTAGGTGATACTCTCGGGCAGTGGTATTACAGTTTGTTTCCGCCGGAGCCAAGTATGGCGCTAAGTCTGGGCATGTTTGCGGGTGTCTTGGCTGCCTTGGCGTCGTTTGCCGCATTTTCTGGGGTGGTCACCGATCCTTTGCAAGCGATGATGGGCATGCATCGTCGCCGCTTACTCAAAATGTTAAATCACCTGCAGCAAGATTTTAATGCGAATAGTCAGGGGAGCTTTCGGCCAAAAGACCATTTAGTTGCGCGAATATTGGACGGTTTCGATATGTTGAGGTCGAGTGTGCTCTAGGATTTTGGGCGCAGTGCTGTGCTTTAATGGGTTCGCAGCCTCTTGTTGAGGCAAGTATGGCATAATAGCCCGCGAGCTATAAATTTGTGGCCTTGGGCGTGACCTTGCAGGCCTTAAGTTTTGAGCAGAAAGGCGTTTAGAGTAAATAAGGCAATAGGCCTTAGCGTTTAATCAATTGGGAAGTAAGCATGGATAATAATGATGTTCTGCGCCGAGTGCGCTACATCTTCGATTTTAATGACGCAAAAATGATATCGGTTTTTGGTTTGGCAGATCATTTGGTGAGTCGAGAAGAGGTGAGCGATTGGTTGAAGCGTGAAGGCGACCCAACTTATCAGCCCCTCAGTGATCTGCATCTTGCGGCATTTCTCAACGGTTTGATTAGCGATAAACGTGGTAAGCGCGAAGGTCCAAAGCCAGAGAACGAAAAGCGGTTAAGCAATAATATGATTTTTATGAAGCTGAAAATTGCCCTTAACCTCAAGGCCGAGGATGTAATGGCAATCTTGGCGTTAGCGGACGTGATTATCAGCAAGCATGAGCTGAGTGCGTTCTTCCGCAAAACCGATCACAAGCATTATCGGGATTGTAAGGATCAAATTTTGCGTAATTTCTTAAAGGGATTGCAGCTTCAATACCGCAACGATGCGGCGATGGAAGCGGAATTTGATGCCGAAGTAGAATAGCTTTGTGATAGGGGGTGGCGCTGTTATCGCGCCACCCCTAAGACTTAGCTAATATTGCCCGTCACCCGAACTCGACGGCTGGTGGGTGTCGCATTCACGGATTTTGCGGCTTCGCGCTTTTTAATGCCATCGTCAATGATGTTTTTCAGGGCGATAATCATGCCCGTAAAGATAAACGCGCCGGGCGGTAGAATCGCCACCAGTACGGCAGTGTAATCATCAACCAAGACAATCTTCCACGCTTTGGCGCCCTCGCCAAAGAGTAAGTCCATATTCGCGAATATCGCGCCGGTACCAATCACTTCGCGTACCGCGCCGAGCAACATCAATATTACCCCAAAGCCGACGCCCATAATAAAGCCGTCGTACATGGCGGGTAGCACTTTGTTCTTACAGGCAAAGGCGTCGGCACGGCCAAGAATTACGCAGTTGGTGGTAATCAGCGGCAGAAAAATACCCAGAATTTGGAATAGCTCATAGGCGAAGGCCTGCATTAGTAATTCGATGCAGGTTACGGCCGCCGCAATAATCATTACAAAGGCGGGCAGGCGAATGGCGTCTGAGGCAAAGCTGCGAATCATTGATACGCAGGTATTGGATATCGTGAGCACCAGCATGGTCGCTAAGCCCATACCGAGTGCGTTAATCACCGAGCCAGTCACGGCGAGCAGAGGACATAATCCGAGTAACTGGACAATGGCGGGGTTATTTTTCCACAGGCCATTTAGGGAAATGTCACGATAGCTAATATCACTCATGGCTGTGCTCCTGATCGGACTCGATGCCCGTAATCGTCGTGCGATTGGCATCAAAGTAAAGTAGGGCGCGGTGTACTGCGGCAGTCACGGCGCGGGGAGTGATGGTTGCACCCGTAAATTGGTCAAACACGCCCTTGTCTTTCTTTACGGCCCATTTGCTTTCGTCTGGGTTGTTCAGGCTCTTGCCGATAAAGCCGTCGACCCAGTGGCTCTTTTTATAGTCTACCTGATCGCCAAGGCCAGGGGTTTCTCTGTGGGATAAAACCCGTACGCCAGCAATGCTGCCGTCGCCATTGATGCCAACGATCATATCGATATCGCCGGTATAACCGTCGCGGGCGGTCGCGGGCAAAATAGCGCCGACAAACTCGCCGTTTTGGGTGGCGCGATAAAATTTCTTGGTTTCGCGCAGGCCCAATAATTCGCTGTCGGCGACGGTGTCGACATCGTCGAGCATAGAGTTATCGTGCCTGGATTTAGGAATAATTTGCAGTAAGGCACGTTCTTCGGCGTGACGGATATTTTCTTGAATTAAACCCCGGGTCGAAAGGTAAGTGCCCGCAATAACACCCGTGGTAAGTACTGCAAACAGGCCGAGGAGTAAGCTGTTTTTACTAATGGATTGGCCGAGAATATTCATTTTTCGGCTCCGGTGTTGTGTCCATAAGTGCGGGGCTGAGTGAAGTGGTCAATAAAGGGTGCCGCAAAATTCATTAATAGCACGGAGAAGGCCACTGCGTCGGGGTAATTGCCCCAGACCCGGATAATATAAATTAACAAGCCGATCAAGGCGCCGTAAATCAGGCGGCCGCGATTGGACACCGCCGAGGTGACAGGATCGGTAACAATAAAAAAGGCACCGAGCATGGTAGCGCCGCTGAACAAGTGGAAGAACGGCGAGCCGCCAGAGGCAGAACTGCCGCCGTCATAGAAGAACAGTGACATAAGCGTTAAGGCGGCGAGCATGCTCAGTGGCGCGTGCCAGGTAAAAATGCGGCGGTATATTAGGTAGGCGCCGCCCAATAAAAAACCGGCGTTTGCCCATTCCCAACCTTTACCCGCAATTTGGCCGAATTGGGCTGACTGGGACCAGAGATCGTCGACCAGTAATGCGTTATTTTGTTTGAGCACATCCAGCGGCGTGGCCATGGTAATTGCGTCAATGGCTTCGCGACCAAAACCAAAGCAGTAACGCAGGGCCTCAATGGGGCCGAGTAGGTCGCCGGCAAAACTGCCCTTGGGGGCCATCCACGTGGTCATTTCCACGGGGAAGGAAATCAGCAGCATGACGTAGGCGGCCATGGCGGGGTTGAAGGGGTTGTAGCCCATGCCGCCATAGAGTTGTTTGCAGATTAAAATAGCGAAGCCAGTACCGATCATAATCAGCCAAAATGGCGCGGCAGGTGGCAGGGCAATGCCAAGCAAAAATGCGGTGACAAGGGCGCTGTAATCATTGAGATAAAAACCAATAGGGCGCTTGCGCCAGCGCAGCGCCAAGGCTTCAAACGCTAAGGCGGTAATACTGGCCCACAGTACGTTGACGATGGTGCCAAAACCAAAGAACCAGGTCAGTGCCAGCATGCCGGGCAGGGTTGCCATAAGCACAAGGCGCATGACGCTGGCGGTGCTCATCGGCCCGTGAGCGTGGGGTGAACTGACTTTTAAAAATCCCATAGTCTGCTTTGTGCTCTGTATAAAAGTTTAGCCCAACTTCTCTTTAGCGCTAGCCAGTTTGTCTTGTAGCTTCGCGATTGAGTCGGCGAGAATCTCGGCCTTGTCGTCGCCGCTTTCTTGGGCGGCGCTTAGTTTTTCTTGCGTGCGAGCGATGCGGTTTTCTAAAGACGCAATGCTTTGCTTGAGTTTGTCGTCCTCGCTCATATCAGCCTGGGCGGCGCGCGCGGCTTTGGCGCGTTCTATTGCGGCCTGCACTGGATCGTTGCTGCTCGCTTGCTCTGCTGATACGGCTTCTTTGGTGATGGCCTTTGCCGAAACTTTGGCAAGGTGTTCTGCCAATTCTTGTTTTGCGCTGTCGAGTTTGCTTTGGGTTTTCTCAGCACCAGTGGCAAAGGCGGCGACATTGGCGTCGTTTTGCTCTTGGGCAATACTCAGCTTTTGCTGGGCGGCAGCGAGGCGTTTTTCGGTGGTGGCGACCAGGTTTTGCAAACGTTGAGTTTTGTCTTCGTCGCTTTCGTCGGCGCTGGCACCGGCGCGTTTGGCCATCGCGCGGGCGATGGCGGCTTGCGCGGGATCGGTGGCGCCGGTGTCTGCGGGCGCACTCGTCGAGCGGGCTTGGTGCTCTGCGAGTTCTTTTTGCAAGGCGGTAAGCTTGTCTTCGGTTTTGATTACCGCAGTAGCAAAGGCCTCGACGTTTTCGCCGCCCTGTTCTTTGGCTAGGGCGAGCTTTTCGCGGGCGCTGGTGAGTCTGCGCTCCGCGCTGGCAATGAGTAATTGCAGACGCTCAGTTTTTGCTGCGGGGGTTTCTTCCTCAACTTTGCCGTCGCGTTTGGCCTGTGCGCGAGCAATGGCGTCGTGGGCAGGGTCGGCAGCATCGGCCTTTTTAGCCTTGCTGCGCTCAATGGCCGCTTGAATAAGATCAGTTTTGCTGCTGTCGGGGTTGCTCACAGCGGCAGCGGCTTTATCTTTTGCTGCTTGCAGCCGCGCCGCGCGTTTAGCTTCTTTTTCGGCTTCTTCTTGTTCGAGTCTGGCGGTGCGGGCTTCAAAACGTTCTTTGGAGCGCTCGGCTTTTATCTTGTCTTGCTGGGCTTGGCGAATCTCGGCTTTTGATGCGCGGTAGTACTGCACCAATGGAATATTGCTGGGGCACACATAGGAACAGGCGCCGCACTCTATGCAGTCGAAAAGTTTGTGATCTTCAAGTTTTTCGTGTTCCTGCGCTCGGGAAAACCAGTACATTTGCTGGGGCAACAGCGACACTGGGCAGGCCTCGGCGCACATGCCGCAGCGGATACAAGCTTGTGCTGGCGGTGGTGGCGGCAGTTCGGCCGCAGTGGGCGCGAGTACACAGTTGCTGGTTTTCACGATTGGTACTGCGGTGTCTTGCAGGGTATAGCCCATCATGGGGCCGCCCATGACCAAGCGAATGCAGTCGTCTTTTTTAAAGCCGCTTTGGTCCAGCAGAAATTGCACTGGCGTGCCGAGTAGTACTTCGTAATTGCGGGGCTGGCTGCAGGCTTCACCGGTAATGGTCGTAATGCGTGAGATGAGCGGCTCACCTAAGCATATGGCGCGGTAGATTGCGGTGGCGGTGCCGATGTTTTGGCAGACAATGCCGATATCAGCAGGCAGGCCGCCAGCGGGTACTTCTTTGCCGGTTAATATTTGAATCAATTGTTTTTCGCCACCAGAGGGGTATTTGGTGGGGAAGGGCACAATTTCGATACCGGTGCCTTGCGCGGCTTTTTGCAGCGCGGCAATGCCCTCGGGTTTATTGTCTTCAACGCCGATCAGGGTTTCTTTGCTGGGCTTGATTAAATGACGAAGAATTTCTGCACCGGCAATAATTTCGGCGGCGCGCTCGCGCATTAAAATATCGTCGGCAGTGATATAGGGTTCGCACTCGGTGCCGTTGAGAATTAAGGTCTCAATGGGTTTGTCGTCGCGGGTACTGAGTTTTACTGCGGACGGAAAGCCCGCACCGCCCATGCCGGCAATACCGGCTTGGCGAACGCGGTCAATTAAATCCATTTTGCTTAAGCTGCGAAAGTCTTCGACGCCGCTATGCTTAGCCCACTCGTCTTGGCCGTCGGTGTCGATCACAATACAGGCACCGCTCATGCCAGAGGGGTGAGGGATTAAGCGCGATTCAATGGCCACTACCGTGCCAGATGTTGGCGCGTGTACGGGGGCGCTAACAAAGCCCTTGGCTTCGGCAATCATTTGGCCTTTTAAAACGCGGTCGCCGACGCTAATGATCGGACTGGCGGGGGCGCCAATGTGCTGAGCGAGCGGTAGTATTATTTGCGGGGGTATACCAGCCGCTTTAATGGGCGATTGCAGAGACTGCTGTTTGTTTTCTGCGGGGTGAATACCGCCGTGAATATCCCACACCTTTCTGCTTGGCTGGCTCATGCGCTGGCCCCGCTGCGGTCGGTGGCGATCAGATCTTCTGGCGGCTTGGGTTTGTCCCAGGCCCAGGTTTGCAAGCTGGTTTCAATGGGGCGCATTTCTATACAGTCAACAGGGCAGGGTTCAACGCAAAGATCGCAGCCGGTACATTCACTGGCGATGACGGTGTGCATGTGTTTAGCCGAGCCCAAAATGGCGTCGACGGGGCAGGCTTGAATACATTTGGTGCAGCCGATGCATTCGTCTTCGCGAATATAGGCCACCGAGGGCACGGACTCTTCTACCGCGTCTAGGGGTTTGGCTTCTACACCCAATAAATCGGCAAGTGCGGCAATAGTGGCTTCGCCGCCGGGTGGGCATTTGTTAATGTCGTCGCCGTCGGCAATGGCTTGGGCGTAAGGGCGGCAGCCCGGGTAGCCACACTGGCCGCACTGGGTTTGGGGCAGCAATGCCTCAACTTGGTCGGCGATTGGGTCGCCCTCGGTTTTAAATTTTACTGCAGCAAAACCGAGTAGGGCGCCGAACACCACGCCGAGACTGACCAGTGCCAGCAGGGATGCGATAAACGGGTTTTGGGCAATTAATTCAATCATCGTTATACCAAACCGGCGAAGCCCATAAAGGCCAGTGACATGAGTCCGGCGGTAATCATACCAACGGCAGGGCCTTTAAAGGGTTGGGGCACATCGGCGGCGGTAATGCGTTCGCGCATGGCGGCAAACAATACCAAAACCATGGAAAAGCCAGCGGCGGCGCCAAAGCCATACAGGGCTGATTCAACAAAGCTGTGGTCTTTATTGATGTTGAGCAGGGCAACACCGAGTACCGCGCAATTGGTGGTGATCAGGGGCAGGAATACGCCAAGCACCTTGTAGAGCATAGGGCTAGATTTACGTACCACCATTTCGGTGAACTGCACGACAACGGCTATGACCAAGATGAAGGTAATGGTGCGTAGGTATTCGAGACCGAGTGGAACCAATAGCCACTCATAGGTCAGCCAGCTGCAAATCGAGGCGAGGGTCAGTACAAAGGTAGTTGCACTGGACATGCCAATGGCGGTTTCCAATTTATTGGAAACCCCCATAAATGGACACAGGCCCAAAAACTGCACCAGTACAAAGTTGTTAACCAGAATGGCGCCGATTAACAGTATTGAATAGTCTGCTAACACAATTGTAGCCTCGTTTAGTTCTGTGTTGATACCGCGCTGAGTATTGGTGCGCAGTGACCAGCAAAATAAGCTGGCTAGACACTCATGGCTCGGATCTTAGTTTATTTCGATCAAGCGTTCAATTTAAAATACTGTAACCCTGGCGCGCGGCAGGCCGCGCGCAGCAGCTTGAATTTACTGGATTTTCATGCCGGCTTTGGCACCACTGTCGGGGCTGAGCAACCAAATTTCCTGATCGCCAGGGCCTGCAGCCAATACCATGCCTTCGGATAGACCAAAGCGCATTTTACGGGCTTCGAGGTTGGCCACCATGACCGTGAGTTTACCCACCAATTGCTCGGCAGTGTAAGCGGTTTTAATGCCCGCAAAGACTTGGCGCTCGCCGTATTCGCCAAGGCTTAAGGTGAGTCGCAGTAATTTGTCGGCGCCCTCGACTGCCTCAGCAGCGATGATCTCGGCTACTCGCAGGTCGATTTTAGCAAAATCGGGGTAGGCTATTGTGTCTGCGATACCCATGTCTTTGTCTTTCGCTGCCTTTTTCACTTTGTTTTTTACTGGCGCTGCTGGTGCCGTGGCGGTGCTGCTGTCGCCGCTGGCAGCGACCATGGCCGCTACTTTGTCAGCGTCAACGCGATTCATCATCGCCTTAAAGGGCTCAATGGCGTGGTCTTGCAGTGGGCTGAATTCGCCCTGCCATGTCAGCTTGCAGTTTAAGAAGGCTTCGGCTTGCACGGCAAGTTCTGGGAGTACTGGTGTGAGATAGGTCATTAGCACGCGGAATATATCGATGCACTGGGAGGCAACGTCGGCGGCTTGGCCCGCGGTGTCTTCGCTTTTTGCCAGTTTCCACGGTTCGCAGGAATCAAAGTATTCGTTGGTGGCATCGGCCAGCGCCATGATTTCGCGCACGGCTTTGCTGTATTCGCGCTGCTCGTATAGTTCGGCAATCGCATCGCTGGCGCCAGTGACGCGTTTCCACAGTTCGACGTTGTGCTGCTTGCTAGCCAGTTTGCCAGCATTGCCCTTGTGTACAAATTTGGCGCTGCGGCTGGCGATATTGACTAGCTTGCCAACGAGGTCTGAGTTAACTCGGTTGATAAAGTCTTCGAGGTTTAAATCAATGTCGTCTACCGCACCGGATAATTTAGCCGCAAAGTAATAGCGCAGGTATTCGGCGGGTAAGTGTTCCAGATAGGTTTCGGCCTTGATAAAGGTGCCGCGAGACTTCGACATTTTCTTGCCGTTAACGGTTAAGAAACCATGGGCATAAATCGCTGTGGGCTGGCGGAAACCTGCTGAGTCGAGCATCGCAGGCCAGAACAAACCGTGGAAGTTGATAATGTCTTTGCCAATAAAATGATAAAGCTCAGCTTTGGAGTCAACACCCCAAAATTCATTAAAGTCGCGGCCATTGGCCTCGCACCAGTTGGCGCAGCTGGCCATATAGCCAATGGGAGCGTCTAGCCAAACATAGAAGAACTTGCCTGGCGCACCGGGGATTTCAAAGCCGAAGTAGGGTGCATCGCGAGAGATGTCCCAGCTGTGCAGGCCGGCATCCAACCATTCGCGCAGTTTATTGGCGATTTGCGGCTGCAGGGCGTCGCTGCTGGTCCACTGACGTAGCAGGTTTTCAAAGTCGCCGAGCTTAAAGAAAAAGTGGGTGGAGCTTTTCTCGATTGGCGTGGCGCCGGAGATGGCCGAACGCGGATTAATTAATTCCGCTGGGGTGTAGGTGGCACCACAAGCTTCGCAGTTGTCGCCGTATTGATCTTCGGTTTTACATTTGGGGCAGGTGCCCTTGATGTAGCGGTCGGCGAGAAATAACTGCTTCTCGGGATCAAATAGCTGGGTGACGTCTTTGCGCTCAATATGGCCATTGGCGTCGAGGCGGCGATAGATTTCTTCAGAGTAATGTTTGCACTCAGGCGAGTGGGTGGAATGGTAGTTGTCGAAGCGGATTAAAAATCCGGCCAAATCTCGCTCGTGCTCGGCTTTTACCCTAGCAATTTGCTCTTCCGGCGTAATGCCGAGCTTTTCAGCGGTGAGCATTATCGCGGTGCCGTGGGCATCGTCGGCGCATAAATAGATGCAGTCGTTGCCGCGCTGTTTTTGAAAACGCACCCAAATATCGGTCTGGATAGATTCCAGTAAGTGGCCGAGATGGAGTGGGCCATTGGCGTAGGGCAGAGCGCTGGTAACGAGGATCTGGCGCGACATGAGTGTCCTTGTTGTAAACATGGCGGCGGCAGCTGCGGGGCTGGCGGCGCGGGTGGATTCCGAGGCGCCATACTATAGCGTTTTTGGGCCACTCGTGCATCTGCTATGGCGTTGTTCGATGCTTGTCTGCCGCGTATACTCGCCCGCTGATTAAAAGGTTTATTTGAGTAGAGGCAGGAAATGGCGACAGAATTGGAATCTCAAGTTCGCGAGGCATTAATGGCCGTGGTTTTGCCGGGCTTATCCGCGCCATTAGCACAATTTGCCGATATTCATTCTCTTGCTGTGAAGGGTGGTCGCGTCGATGCGGTTGTGGAGCTGGGTTTTGCCGCCCGCAGTGCGCAGCAATCCTACGAACAAAGCTTAAGTTCGGTGTTAAAAAGCCTTGATGGTATTGCCGATGCGGCAGTGCGAGTCACTTGGAAGATTGCGCCCTATGCCGCTCAGCAAAATATTAAAAGCATGGAGAATGTCCGCAATATTATTGCGGTAGCCTCCGGCAAAGGCGGGGTTGGTAAGTCTACTACCGCGGTGAATTTGGCCCTGGCACTGGTCTCCGAAGGCGCAAGGGTTGGTCTGTTGGATGCTGATATATACGGCCCCAGTGTGCAAATGATGTTGGGTGTGGCCAATGGTGTGCGCCCCAAGCCCTACGGTACCCATTACTTGCTGCCGATTGAGGCGCACGGTGTGCAATCGATGTCCATGGGCTATTTGGTTACCGAAGATACGCCGATGGTATGGCGCGGGCCAATGGCAACTGGCGCACTGCAGCAGCTATTAAATCAAACCTATTGGCAGGATTTGGATTACCTCATTATTGATATGCCGCCGGGCACAGGCGATATTCAGCTGACCCTGTCCCAAAAAGTGCCAGTTTCGGGTGCAGTTATCGTTACCACGCCGCAGGATATTGCCCTGCTCGACGCTAAAAAAGGCATTGAGATGTTTCGTAAAGTCTCGGTTCCCGTACTGGGTATTGTTGAAAATATGGCAGTGCATATCTGTAGTGAGTGCGGTCATCACGAACATGTGTTTGGCGAGGGTGGCGGCGCGCGGATGGCGAGCAATTACCAAGTGCCAATGCTGGGCTCGCTGCCCTTGTCTATGCAAATCCGCAGCCAAGCCGATTGCGGTAAGCCGGTGATGGTGGCAGATCCTTCTGGCGATGCCGCGGCTTTGTATCGTAGCGTGGCCATTGGCATGACGGCGGAGCTGGCCAAACGCCAACGGGTGCAGAGTAATGCCTTTCCCAATATTTCCATTAGTGATGATTAATTCATTTTTATAAAGTAGCGGCTTAAACGATAGCGGCGGTTGAGAAGGTAAGGGGACACAATGAGTATCAAGTCGGATAAATGGATTCGCCGCATGGCTGAAAACGAGGGCATGATTGAACCCTTTGAGCCGAGCCAAGTGCGGGATCAGGGTGGCTCTAAGATTATTTCTTATGGCACTTCTAGCTATGGCTACGATGTGCGCTGCGCCAATGAGTTTAAGGTTTTTACCAATATTTACTCGGCAACCGTCGACCCCAAAGCTTTTGACGAGAAGAGCTTTGTCGATATCACGGCCGACTACTGCATTATTCCCCCTAATTCGTTTGCATTGGCCCGCACCGTGGAATATTTTCGAATTCCTCGCAGTGTATTGACCATGTGTTTAGGTAAGTCGACCTATGCGCGTTGCGGCATTATTGTGAACGTCACCCCGCTGGAGCCGGAGTGGGAAGGTCACGTGACCTTGGAGTTTTCTAATACCACCACCTTGCCCGCGAAAATTTACGCAAATGAAGGTGTGGCGCAGATGCTGTTTTTTGAGTCAGACGAAATTTGCGAAGTGAGTTATAAAGATCGCGGTGGTAAGTATCAGGGGCAAACTGGGGTGACCCTGCCGAAGACTTGAGCAAGGCCGCTAAACGCTTGATGGGAGACGGTATACGCTAAGACCGGATAAATCTCCTGCGATTACAGAGTAGTCATGCCTCTGTAGGTAGTTATTCATGTCATTGCGTGTAAGCCTAGGTCTGTACTCTGTTGCTAAGATGGGCTCCTGCCTTCGCAGGAGCGACGGCCAGATA